>Ga0307515_10001716_pt1 | contig 48793 bp, 43 predicted proteins | sample 17_EM_MG_FD_194513 | JGI IMG/M metagenome (GOLD analysis project Ga0307515, IMG submission 194513) | Populus trichocarpa ectomycorrhiza microbial communities from riparian zone in the Pacific Northwest, United States - 17_EM | ecosystem: Host-associated > Plants > Roots > Unclassified | place... | reverse complement strand
CACAATGAACCCATTCCGACGTATGGTCACAGTTGGCCACAACGCCAGAGTGTTTGTTTAAAATAGGAGACCGACAGAGCGAGAAGAAACGGCGAAACGGCGATCGGAGGGCGATATGCAACTCGACACGTTGTGTTGACGCCGGGCGTGGAGTAATCCGCCACCGGGGTGTCTGTGACGGCTCGGACGGAGCGCGTCCACTCTGACGCAGCCAGTCCGCCCAGACGGAAATGTTTTTTGCTGATGATGGAGAGGATATAGAGGACTTGTCACATCCAGATGTGGATGTGTATCGGGCTGTGTCCAATTGATTGATCGAGAGAAGGTCGAGCTGGAATGCAGGTGTGTAGAGACCTTTGACTTCCTACTCCTGTCAAATGTTAATGAGTCCATGGTGGCTTACTGTAACTTTGTTATCATCTATGAGCTCAATGACTATTGGCTGCCAAAGGTACTTTATTCGGTTCAATCTGGTATGGTCATTGCACATATGGTGAGATGCTCATGAATCGATGACCCATGCAGCCGGAGCGGAGGCTGCAGCGAGTGCGGATCCATTGTTGCCTAGTTAGATCAGGTTATGATCTCCCGCTGTAGCAAGCCAAGCTGATGCTGTGCTATTACCAACATTGTTGCATTGATCCTGGGCACGTTTCAAGTCGATGCAGTTGGTCTTGAAGTGTCCTGGGAGTCTGCAGCAGGAGCATATTCGCTCATCGTTGCTGAAGGTGTTTATCTCACTGTTGTTTGTGTCGTGTTCGGTATGCTATCTCTTTCTGCACCCTTCAGTGATATGATTGTCGATGTTGCATGATAACCATTTGTGCTTCTGCCGGCCATTTCCGTGTCTGCCACTTTGTCAGCCACCTTCTCCGCCGCAGCCAGGTTATCCGCCGAAGGAGTATTTAGCCGCTCAACTCGATGCATTTCCGATATCTTTCGTTTCGATTGTTTGCTCGGCTTGTTTGCTGATCGCATCCATACATTACTGGGCTGTGGGGGTGGTGATCCACTGTTGAAGGATTTGGATGGTTGTTTCATATGAATCAGATAGGGTATTAGATATACATATTTCCATGGCGTCATTGGTGATATTTTCAGTAGTGCCAATCAGCTTCTTGTAGATGGAGATTGGTTGAGTAAAGTGAGGGGTGACCATTCCATCTGGCGATGGTCGTGAGATGGTAATGTTCTACAGGACTTGAGTGCAGCCAAGTTTGATTCAGACATTGTCAAGTCGGTCTCTGAGTGCTTGCTACATCTAGTGTTAGCAACGGTTCTGGACCATCACTTTGGGTCAGGGTCTGGGTCCAAACAGAAACTTTGCCAAACTGTCGGTCCGGGTCGCCAATAAACCCGACCTATCCACTCGGGTACTGTTCGATGGTAAACTCCCAACCGGTCTGAATTGGGCGGGTTGTCAGTGGGTGGCCCAGCGGGTCCATCTATAGATTCATATATGGCTCTTGTATTTGGAGTTTGTTAATAGTTTCTTATCAAAATCGCATTTTCAGCAACCAATAATGCACTTTTGCATCTTGTGCAGTTTGCAATATCGATTAATTTGGTATCTGTGTTTCACCTTTGATAAATGGTATTTTGGCCAATGAAGGCGTTCAATAATAAAGTAATTCGCGCGAAGATCTGTGCAATGCCTTGATTACGAAATATGCATTATCTAAAACTGTAGACACTCCGTTGACGCTCAGTTGCAGGATGCAGCAGGGAGCATGTCACTGTTGTGTTTGCCAGTCAAGGCTGCCAATGTCTGATAAATGGATGTCTGCAACCAATCGGAACATAAATTACGCAAGATGCAAAGCTAACAATCGTTGACCCTCCGTTGACACTCATTCTAGAAATGGGGCGTTGACTTTGTTGCTATCTCTCTCACCTATAAAAGCTGCCAATATGTCCGGTATAGATGACAACGACCAAGTCACTAGTGAATCGCCATACTTCCAAGACCACAAATCTTGACTCTCCATTGATGCTCATGTAAATGTATCGCCCATTGAACATCTGCTGCCGTCGATAATTGTTTTGTTCATGATTTGACCTGATTGGTTGTCATTCTGTCCGATTGAGACTGGGCCCTGTGGCAAAGCCGAGTGGTGTAATATTCTTGCGCTGTTCACTCTCACACGACAAAAAATGATGTATCTCGCCAAAAGATTCATTGCGCCTGCTATACATCTGTTTATCATCCGATATTCACAAGCTAGTTTGCACCATTCGCCCATAATATATCTCTAACTGAAACTTGTGATCTGTTCTACTTGTTCTTCACATCTTTATTTCTCCTCGTTTCTATTGCATTGACCATCACCAACACCTATTGAGCTTATCTCTTTGACTTCGGTGTTGGCCAAACAAATCCCTCAACATTTGACCCACCACTCACGTCCGGCAGCTCTGGGCATTCCCGAACCTCGATGCCATTATTGGGCTCAATATCAGATTCATTGTCTGCCGCGCAATCTCTCTCGCTGTCATCTGGATTATCCGAGTCGCCATTCCAGTTGAGCCAATTTTTGGGTTCCGAAATTCTTTCAGGTACGCTGTGCTCGTCACTGTCGACTGGATGACGGTTAATTCTCTGGATTCGGCTGATGTTTGAGATTTGAGTTGGTCCTCCAGGGAGGTCTTTTGCAGACAAAGCCGGTGGCAAAGGTGATCTTTCTAACAATTTAAATACAGCCGCACCGTCATGTTTCAAGAGGGACCAGGGGGCTTTGACGATCTCTTCTGGGTCCGAAATGTATCCAACGCCTGTCATCTGCATGTTTTGACCGCAAGATTCCCCCTGTGTAGCACGTATGTTCTGGCTGCCCTGCCACATCTCCAAAAAGTCGTGCACCTTGGCCATTGTGTGTAATTTCCTTCCCTCCGCCACTTTCTTCATTTCCAAGTTGTGATCTGTGTTCGTCGTATCCAATAGTGGGTTGTCGCCCGGCAAAATCCCGGTATTACCTCGAGCAAACTGCCTTACAATGAGTTTTTTCATGAAGGGTCTCACCTGTTGTTTTCGACTGCCTCCAGCCAATAACATCTCACCCGAGGGAAGAACGGGCCTCCACTCCGACACCATGTGGGACGATAGAGAATCTGTCGTGGGCCAGATTGGTGAGATCGGCATCTTTTGAGTACGTTTTCTCTTGTTGGCGCCTCCAGTCGGTTATGTCCGGTAAGCAAAATGTACTGCTAAGCTCCATTGGGTCGGAATGGTGATCATTGAGATTTGGATTAATTTGCCGCCAGTTCTTTGGTGCTTCAAGTGGGGAATTCAAATAGAGCCTGGTGGCAGTCAATAAGCGGGCTGCGCGATCTCTTCGTCCGTGTGTCGTCTCAGTCACATTGTTAGGCGTTCGGTAGTCTGCATCATCGCTGGAAAAATCATATGGATCAAAGAATGATTGACAGGATCCAGAAGCCGTTGCAGATGGGATGAGATTGCTGCTCAGTAAGCTATTGTGTTCATTGACCGGCACACGTTGATGATTGGAACAGTATTTATTCTCCACGTACTTCAGGAAGGCCTCTTGGTATTCAGTACTATAGGATGTCTCGTCCTCAGAATCAATATCCATTCCCTTGTCCCTCTTTCTGAACGATCGCAACTTCCGGAAGGGATCCAGGTTATGTGCATAAATGGGAAACATGCCTGTCGTTAGAATCACTTCATTGTAGTATTTGGACAGCTTCTGTCGAGCTAACTTCACAGCGAAGAACAAGTCTTCCTTCCATTGAGTCTTCTTCTGAGGGAAAGCTTGCATCACACCATCCATATGATCGAACATGTCATTGTACACCATGCTATAGTGATGCAATGTGACTGTATACCTCTTCGACATCGACAGCGTCCAATATCGGAATGGCCTCAGCACTTCCATGACATCTGTCTCAATGGTCCATCCATCCTCAGTTGTGAAAAGTGGCTTTTAATCACAGTGTTTTGGCTTTTGGAGCCACTCGAGTGTGAATTCTCGTAATGGGTAGGCAAGCTCTAGCAACTCCAATGTCGAGTTACAACGTGTCTTCACATCCATCATCTGAATTACTGCAATGCGGACTTTGGCTTTTTGATGGCGAATGAACTCATTTAGACGACCAGGTGTCAGCGTAATCAATACCGCAAGCATTCTTTGCTATATGAAGGTCAGTTTCATGACTTTCTAAATATCTCAAAATCCTGATTCAATTGTTTTTTTTATAGTTGTTCAACTTTCTCAATTATCTTTACTAAACCTGGCCTCATGGCCGACACCTTGTGGATTCTAGCAACGCCCTCTTTTCGAAGTCTTTAACTCTTCCCAATGTCTATGCTTTCATTCTTTATAACTTCCTGATCACCCTCATGGGCTTCTCAAGACTTGGTCAGGCCTTTTGCTCCCAGACTGCTCATGAATGCACCTAACCCAGCTGTATGATGTGCGCCAGGCATGGTATATGGTTCCTCAATGCAGGCCACTCGATTCCAGAGGCCTCAAGTGGGGATTGCAGCTCGCATGTCATCGAGTAATTCGAGGAAGCATTATCAGTCGTAATACCAAGCAAATGGCCATCACTAAGCTCAAGACGATCAAGCTCATCCTTCAAATGTACGCCTAGCCTTGCTCCAGTATGTTTGCCCTCAACCTATCATCCTTAATTACCTTTCGAAAGGGGAAAAGAATCGGCGATCAACCTCATCGAAAGCAAGTTGATCCTCACGCAATGCCCAATCTTGATCCACATAGTAAGCATTGACCGACGTAATGGCTAGTGGGTTTGTTGATGTCCATCGGTCCAATGCTAAACTAACTTTATTTCGTGAAGGCAACTGCTTGTTAATTGCATTCATGGTGAGTACATATTCCCTCTGGCAAATATTGCTAAGGGTTATAGCGGACAGCAACACTAGGTCATCGCGTACTTCCCTATATGATTGTCGTAGGTCCAGATTTGATGTCGCGTTCCATGGAATATGAGCAGAAACCAATCCTAACATGAGGTAGCCATTCCATGTGTCTTGGTGAAATTCGGAAGTTGCAAAGTTTTTAGCTGCCAGTTTGGAACATTTTGCCATCATTTGGTTCAATATGGAATAACCTGGATGTGAAATGTGATTGGACTCTATGAACTGACTATTGTGATTCCTTGACATCCTTGCCTCTTCAGGATGGCCAAAGCTGTTTCATCGACCATTGAACTAGGCAATGCAGTACCCTCTGACTCTGTTAATTCATTTTACTTTGCGATGTGAGCTTTTGCCAGCAAGTGTTTCCCCATTGAGCTGGTCCAATGTTCTGATGGATGGCGAAGAACTTGATGACAAACAATACATATGATGCCAGGGCTGCCAGTCTCCTCAATTCCACAGTGTAAATAGAATCGCCATGAAGGCGCATGTCTAGAATGATTCCAAGTAATAGGCTGCTTCGAGCCTACATCCATTGAAGCCCACCAAGCATTGAAGATGATTTGGAATGTAAGGTCGCTCAAATGACGAATAAAGACACGTTCATTTTTGGAAGAGATCATAACCTCGAGCAATGAGGTGTTCAAAGATATTGAATCTGACATGGCGGTACGAATTAGAAAGCTGGGTAATCCGACTCGAAAAACTGCCAAAAGTAACATCACAGTATAGCAGACTGCGGGTTCTTAAATATTAACTCTACAGCTACAAGCAAAACAATCAGATCTGTAAGACATTGCATGCATATTTGTGAAGTTGTATACAAGGACAGATTGCAAAGACTGACTGTGTAAAACTGGATGTAAAAACAGCTCAATGCAGGTCATTGGTGTGTAGCGTTCTGAGCCTCCATGAAAATTATTGACACTCCATGTGGGCTCAATTGTAGCAGGCGGAAGCGATATTGATAGTACCATTGTTGGCAATAAAGACTACCGATAGGTTCATTGTGGGTTATCTGCGTTGTATTGCCGTTAGATTATTGAGGATGCAAGATCATAAATTGTTTACACTCCGTTGACGCTCCATTGACGCTCATTTTGGGAGATGGTTACGATCTTGTCGCAAGCATTTTTGCCTAGCAAGCCGGCCGATTGTTCAATTATGGATCAATACAGTCACACAGCCCCTTCATTTTCAAAGATGCAAGGCCTAAAATCATTGCCGCTCCGTTGAGGCTCATTTCTAGAGCATAGTGACGATGTTGTCCAAAGCATTTTTGCCTAGTACAGCGGCCGATAGTTCAATTATGGCTCAATGTCGCTGCACCGCCCTTGCATTTTGCAGGATGCAAGGCCAAAAGTTGTTCATGCTGCATTGCGGCTCATTTCTAGGACATAATAGCGATATTGTCCCAACTATTGTCGCCTAGAACGGAGGCCGATAGTTCGATTATGCCTTAATGTCGCTGTATAGCCCTTGCATTTTCCAGGATGCAAGGTCAGAGGTCATTGACACTCCGTTGATGCTCATTTTCAGGACATCGTAGCGATGTTGTCACAACTATTTTCGCCTAGAAAGGCGGCTGATAGTTTGATTATTGCTTAATGTCGCCGCACAGCCCTTACATTTTGCAGGATGCAAGGCCAATAGTCATTAAGGCTCTGTTGATGCTCATTTTCAGAGTATAGTAGCAATGTTGTCGTAACGATTTTTGCCTACAGAGACGGCCGATAGTAGTACTATGCGTTAATGTCTCCCCTCAGCCATTGGATTTTTCAAGATGCCAGGCGAAACGTCGTTGACGCTCTGTTGACACCCATTTTTTGGACATAGTAGCAATGTTGACGGAACACTGTTTGCCTAGAAAGACAGCCAATAGTTCGATTATGGATTTATATTAACGCACAGCCCTTTGCATTGTCTATGATGCAAGGCCAAAAGTCGTTGATGCTCCGTTGACACTTATTTTCAGGACGTAGTAGTGATGTTGCCGTATCCATGATTGCCTAGAAAGGTTGCCAATAGTAGGATTATGAGTTAATGTCACCGCGCTGCCCACTGGATTTTCCATGATGCAATGCTAAAAATTGTTGACACTCTGTTGACACTCATTTTTAGGATGGGACAACAAGCGTGTCATTTGCCTTTTTCGCTATAACGCCAACCAATGCATTCACTTTGGGAGGATGTGATAATGCAGCCCATTGATTGCCGAATGTGTAAGAGAAAGAATGGTTGACACTCTATTGATGGTCACATTAATCACATCGAAACCGCCTTTGTACACTGAATAATAGTATTCAACCCTTCATATACACATTATTGACATCCAATATTGCGTTTGTATGTATTATCGTTTGCATCCAGGAGTTTTGTTACATCACAATTTCTGATCAACTGCTATCCACGCTATTTGAGTGAGAGATGACGTGGCCCTATCACATTCCTGCGCTTTTGGCCGGCAATTTGCGGCATGTAGATCATTTCACTAGTTTTTGGTAAACATAGCTTGACTTCCGCACCTTTCTTCATCCAGCTCCTTCTCCTCGATTTCCATGATGTACCATAAGCAATTTCAAATATCTCAACTATGTGCACAAGGTCTGCGCGGAGAGTTATGCTGTTGGATACATGGATGAATGCGGCATGACGGTCGTCGTTCAGACAGATTCGTCATGAGCACTGACCGCTCCTTCTATGTCATGTATGACATCACTCACTTAAATTTTGTTGCTATATTTCATCCCTAATATGGCTTTTGCTTGTCGGATAACAATCACTTTCAGATAGAAATCGAATGTGTTGGCCGTTTCTCCGCGTGATTTGGATTCAAGAACTTCACATGGTGCGTTTGGCCCTTGCACATGCAGGGACAAATTATCATGTGTGACAAGTTGATCACTGAAATCAAGAAAAAGCTGACAGGTAGCGAAATTGGTAAACAAATTGCTTTTCACCAAGATATGACGTCTACAATTACACTTTGCCTATCTTTTCCTCTGCTGACAGAGGAGCCATCACCATATCTTCTTCTGAATCCGAAATCTATATGGTGATTAGCTGGAGGCTATATGCAGGGGTAAAAGCTTCCTGGTTCAACAGGCTTCGCTTTCAGCAATGGTGACGCATTGCGCTCTGCGGCGGGCTCAAGACCGGATATGCTCATATTTGATGGCGGCATCACCAAACCTCGCCTAATATGACTACTTCCTGGTCGAGATGTCCCTTGCAGCATTTGCGATATTCCGGGGACACTCATAAGAGACTCCATAAGTTCTCTGAATATTTTCGATGATGGTGCCGCAGCATCATCATCCGTTTGCAGTTGAACGATGGCCGGAACCCTCAAGTTGAGTGTGCCATACTTCAGATTTCTTTCACCGAAGTAGTCGGCTGCATCCTCCCATCCCGTGTGTGTCAATTCGTCAAGCTTCATCTGCTTCTGCCGAAACCTCTCCATGCACTGCTGGACGATTTTTGTGATTGTGCCCATCACCCAGCCAGGTTCGTCATCTTCACTCAGCTTGCCCTGCTCTGTCTTATCATTATCCTCATCATCCCCATCATCCCCATTGTCGGAACTTGCAAGATCACTCAGACTGTCTCAGATAGCAACCATAATCTCCTCAAACGCCAGTGCGGGCTCTCTGGGAATCAATCCCACGATTTCAGCATGCTTTGTATTTTCCTGCTCTTGCTGAACCGCTGCCTCTGCGCCTTCGACTCACTTTCTTGCCCTAGCGGTTTCTCTCTCAACATAATCCTCAATCCATTTCTCTTTCTCTTTGTTACTTAAGAAGCAGGTTTGTCATCGTTTCTCCTCCGCAAGCTTCATTGGAATCTGAAGCTGCACAATGCCCCAAGGGTTCGGACTCTTGCTGCCTCCAATCCGCTCTTACCATCATTCACTTGATGACGTCATTGGTTAGACCACGTTGTCGATTTGCCGTATCTGCCCACCGGATGTGGCGAAATGTTCTTTTTCAGAGCATAGACCATTGTAGTTTGCAGTCACTTTGTTGTTGGGCTCGATGTTGGATGTTGCAAGATATCGACAATATGGCAGCAAGCTATGTCTTTTATGTCAAGGTTAATATGTGTACTCATCAAGTACAAAGCAAAACCGCCCGTTTGACTTTCAATAAATCGGGAATATTTAGGCTAACCGTACAACATGACTTGAATGTTAGTGTCAGTTTCATGTATTATCCCGGAGATTCTTTGAGACAAACATCAGCAGACGTCCTATCCCTCGAACAATGTCCAATTGATAGCTGACAATCATGTGATCTCAGCTGTCGAACAACACACTTTATCCCTGTTGACAAACAAACAACAACGAACCGACGTATTGCACATCTCAGGGCTGTGCAAAACCCCTGCAACTTGCAGCTATACGTGGTAGCATTCATCTTGAGTATAATGAACATGTTAGCAGTTACTTATTCCATTCTGCCATGCAGCTAACTATATAATCCTCAGGACTTCCCACTTCTTTTCGTTATCATCTTCCTCGTCTATTCCACACCAGCAAATCATGGATACACAACCACTTCAGCCAGGTCCGAGTGGATCCAAATCCAGCTGATTGGCAGGCGCTTCATCAAATATGTTACTGATCGGCACACAGCAAGAACGCAGACACCAGTTTGTCCACCGCAACGCTGCCAATGCATCCACCAAAAATACGACCCAGGATGCATAATTTCAAAATCATTCATAAGACTGGAAGCAGCACGAATAGGAAGCAGCATGCAGTTGGTTGTGAGTATATCCATACCGTGGTAAAAAGAAACAAGTGCATCTCCGCCCAACCGACACAGCCAGCAGACTCCAGAGCCGATGCCACTTCTGCCCAGACCACCACCCGCCTCAACCGGTAACGGTTCCGGAGCTCACCATCTCGAAATCATCGATTTGCCGGCCGGATATGCGTATTCACATACATCGCTTCCCCGCGCTGAATCTTTTACCATCAATACATCTACCCAGGATAGTGAGCATGATACAGATTTTTATCCAGATATGTTTCCTGATGAAGGAACATCCACTGGTTAGTACGCTATCTGCTGGGTGGTAATGCAGCTATCATTCATTCTGAAGACCAGAGCAGCCTATTGTGCGAACCTGGCAATGATGACTAACATTGATCGAATGGCATGGCATTTTGGAGATTATCATTATCCCAAATTCACGGATACCATAAAGTTCATTATACAGCATATATTTATATGTATTATTAAAGAACAATGTAGTGATCAAGAAGAAAGTAAATGGAAATGCTAGAAAGGCTGCCAAATCAACGTGAATGATTGACTACACGAAATCAAGTGATTGCATATTGTGGATAAACCCGTCGCAAAATGAGTGGCAACGGAGCGTCACTGATTGTTGGTCATGTATCTTGGGTAATCTTGTGGGCGATAGGTTGCAAATAGTCATAAACGAAGTATTCACTGCCTTGATAGGCAAAAGACACAGTGAAAGGCTCCCTGCCCCAACATGAGAAAGAGGGTCAATGGAGGGTCAACGATTCTTGGTCATATATCTTCGGTGATCTGGGAGGCCAAAGGGTGCAAATAGTCATGAACGAAGTATTGGCTGCCTTTATATGCAAGAGAGAAAGAAACATGCTCCCTAACCCATCCTGAAACTGAGCGTCAATGGAGCGTCAACGTTTCTTCGTCATGTATCTTGTTTAATCTGTGGGGCGATAGGTTGCACATAGTCATAAACAAAGTATTGGCTGTCTTTATAGGCAAAAGAGAAAGTGAAATGCTCCCTGCCCCATCAAGAAAATGAGCGTCAATGGAGTGTCAACGATTGGTGGCCTTCCATCATGGTCAATTACACCGCGATCTGGCCGTTATTGTCTATATTCATGGTTTTGACTGTTTTGGTACGCTAAAAGGCTCATATATACTTTGTGGTAGCTCTGTGAATGGAATGAGTTGTTACTGTCCCGGAGGATGTGGCGGGAATATTCCATACATATCTGCCCATACAGGCTGCCATATCCTTATTTATGGATGCTTGTGATGAAGTGCCACTCATATTACCAAAGCTGTAAGACCCAAATTCGTTGACGCTCTGTTGACGCTCATTGTCAAGATAGGGTAGGGAGTGTTTCGCTTACTTTGTTGGCAATAAAGGCAGCCAATACTTTGTTGGTGACTGTATTCAACCTGTTGCACCTCCAGATTACCCAAGACACACGAACAACAATCATTGACCCTCCGCTGACACACATTTCCAGGATGTTCTAGGGCGTGTGTGTCTATCGGTTTTGATCATTTAGGCGGCCAATACATCGAAAATGAACTGTGACCTAACAATGTCAATATTTCACGATGAATGGTATCATATCTGAATGCAACCATATGTGTGAAACCCGAAACGCGAAACCGGAGATTGGAACCGACGGGTGTAGCCAAACCTGGTAAAACCCGTGGGTTGATACGTCTGGGTCAGGGTTTGGCCCGCCAAGAGTCAGAGGGTCGGGTTTTTGGACAGGGCTGGAACTGAACAGACCCATTTTCGCGGTCCCAACCCGGACCGCTGGCGGGTTTCCCACACCAGTTGCCAACACTAGCTACATCTCCATAGGGTCATTGACATTCTCGATAAGTGGAAGGAGTTCATCACAGCATCTGAGGTGTATTGGTGCTATCGCCTCATTGGCTCAGTCATGCAAGTTTTCCTGTAGAGGGAGTACAGTGATGCAGTTGCTGACAGGGTGGAGTTCCATACCAGTGACAATATTGTTGGCTTTCTTGGCGATGAGAACTCAGCAAATTTTTTGCCTCCAGACAGGATAGTTTTCATCAGTCAGCTTGAGCACATTGCCATGATCAGTCTTGAATGTCCCATTTGACATGTTTTAGACTGGAGGAGGGTAGAAAGGTGACGATGGAGGGTGATTGATGGTGATGGTGTTGTGGCTGATGAGCGAGGATTGTTGTGGGAGCTTTGGGGTTTTGGAGGCACTTAAAAGTACTGTATGAATAGAGTATTTGTAGTAAAGGTTGTAGCAGGCGCTGGGCTCAAAACCTGTTGCAATAGGGATGATAGAGCAGCTTTTTTGTATTCAATTTAAGAAAGCCACATGGCTAATATATATGAGAGTGTGAGTACCACTGAATGACATCAGCCTGTATCAGAGTCAACAGTCGTCCCAGGCCATGGGAGACATCACTGTCTGCCGTTATATGAGACATCACCGTCTTCAGCCATACAAGTCATCACTGTCTCCAGCCATACAAGAAACCTCAGTCTCCGGCCATATCAGACTCATCTCCAGCTGTAACCTGTATATGGAATTGATCTCAATACGTAATAGGATAGAAGAAAACTTTACCGGTATATTGCTTGTTATTTCTACTTTTGAGTCAGTTCCTTCTGCAGTTTTTAATTATTTTATTTATAGTAAAGTAGTAACAATAGAAAAGTGGTAATTTATTTATGTATTTTACAAAAACCATGGAATTTTAAAACTCAAAAATTAGTTGATTGGTATGTGATATTTCATAATTCATTGAGATTTAATAGCTATTATAAATATTTGAAAATAATTTTTAAATTCCTATATATTGTATATTTTAAATGTCCATCTAATGTACCATACAAGATATTGTAAATTTTGTTAATAGTATACAATAAGTTCATAATATATACTACTGCTTAATAAGTCTGGTGTATATTAAGAAACAGCTAAACTTTAAGTATATTTGACTTTGGTTAAATTATCTAACTTAAGTTAAATAGTTTCTTAAGTATGTATACATCTTGTATATTTACATTTGTCAAGTTTCAATGTGATATCCATATACTGAATTAAATATATTTGTATTGTATCTAGCTAGTTAGTAGAGTCCAAGTATAAATTGGAGAATATATATTTATTATTCACATATAATAAGATCGATGTGGCAGAAGAATATAGAAGACAAATATATTGAGACCTTTCTGTCTGCTGGATCTATGGTAAGTTGAATTGTATCTTGAGTAGACAAGATGTATCTTCCCAAATTGGAACATGAAGATTACAGACTAGAGTATTGGAAATAGTAAAAGCAGTTGCTTCTTCTGTGTTTTATATATGTAATCCGCAGTTTAAAGGATTGGGATTGAAATGAAGAATTATATTTTCAAGAGCATTATTACATGGTTGCACATAATGATGACTAATTGTTTTTCCTTTCCACCATAAACTTTGTCTCTTGCTATATCTTTAGTGTATGAATGTTAGTTCTTCATTTAAATTTCCATATATCTAACTCCACTGAATTTTCTAATATAATTTGTGCAGCTTTTCTTAAGTACTTGTCTATCTGCTTACTAATTTAACAAGTCACAGTCTACTGTGAATTTGTTTGGATTTGTGTTTCGTGCACATTGTGAATAGCTTCGCTTTTCGTTGCAGACGTTGTGCCTGAGCGTAACGAAGCACAGTTTCGTAGCGAAGATTTCGTCCCATGCTGCGGCTCAAATCTCCATGGTGCTGTCATTCCCCACCACCCTTTCCCCTCCTCCACTACCTCCTAACTTCAACTTCCCAACATCCGAATCAACTATAACTTCAATAATTTACCTTCTTTGATATCCGTATAGAAATACCGACAAACATGGTAACCCTTCCTGTGCTTCATGTTTTACATCATTTCAAATGATAGGGATATTTTCGTTGGCGCACATTGAATATCTTACCTTCGTTATTATAATTGCTCACAGCATCATGTAGGCTGATTCTCTCACTGAAGAGCAAGTTTCTGAATTCAAAGAAGCCTTTTCGCTTTTTGTAAGTCTTCTGTGGTAGTCATCATCGCATTCGGAAGGCTGCTCACATCACATCCTTCAACTATCTAGGACAAAGATGGTGACGGTTCGTTGTCACACGGAACGCGTTGCATGATTGGATTTTCTCCAGTTTTTTTACCAGCTCTGCAACTGGCTCATGCGTTGTAGTGTTGTTTTGGCGCTGCTACTTTGAGGGCTAACCCTTCTAGGGCAAATCACTACCAAGGAGCTTGGAACCGTCATGAGGAGCTTGGGGCAGAACCCCTCCGAATCAGAGCTTCAGGATATGATTAATGAAGTTGATGCCGACAACAACGGAACAATTGATTTTCCTGAATTCCTTACCATGATGGCCCGCAAAATGAAGGACACCGACAGCGAGGAGGAGATTCGAGGTTAGCTCTCTCATTCTAAATCAACTCAGCCAGCTTACGGGTCTGAACTGACGTGTTTCAATGACGGATGCAAGAGGCTTTCAAAGTCTTTGATCGTGACAATAATGGCTTTATCTCGGCCGCAGAGTTGCGACATGTTATGACATCTATCGGCGAGAAGCTGACCGACGATGAGGTTGATGAGATGATCAGGGAAGCTGACCAAGATGGCGACGGGCGTATTGACTGTATATTTTACCGTTAGTGATACCAGTGACGCGAACCAAATGACTAACACCTTAGTAGACAACGAGTTCGTTCAGCTCATGATGCAGAAGTAGTACGTCTTTGCCTGTACTGTCGACAGCATGAGCGATAGGAAATGGTTATGAAACATACCCACTGGGTTCAGACTAGAGCGACATTACTTCGGTGAATGCTTGGGAGTTTTCCTTTTCATGCGGTACTGCACTTTGCGAGAACTGGTTTTTAGTGTCATTTGCGCGGGTTCTGATTATCAATGAATAAGATTCCAACGACTTCAGTGTTATTGCATTAGTGATATGTTCGCTTATTCCCTTTGTTGATATTTGGAAGTTGAATTTGCAAGTTGTGCCAATTAGTACAGTTCGAGACCGAACTGTGCTGGTATCTCGAGTTTGCCACAAATTTGAGCCCGGATAGTTCTGTATGCTTATTACTGGAATATACCATCTAATAGGACTTGAATCAGGTAGCATACCTCAAAAAATTTACAGATGAAATGAACAATCAGATGCCATCAAACAGCAACACATTTAACAGACCACGCAAACAACGGTAACACAGCGACGAAAGAAATCTACCAAGAGGAACCACCTGCACGGCCGTGGATATCATTGACATCACTGTACCCATCGTCTCAACTCCCTAAAGGTAACCTCCTGACCAGTTTCAACAGTCCCTTATAATTACGACTACTATCTGCAAGTGTTGCAAGTTTGCGACGTTCTAGCCAGCCTCAACAATACGCAACTCCAGATCCATACCATTCACCGCATCCTGCCAGAGGTGGCAACGCCTCCGTAAGTCACGCTCGAAAAGAACCATGCTCCGCCTTGAGCAATTTGATTCAGGAGATGCGGTCGAAGGTGCGAGCAGTGTAAGTAGCCGCCGAAGGTGAGTTGATATGCAGGGGATGTAGTCTTGAATAACTTTTTCAGGAGCAAGCTCGGAAGCGGAAGTACTGGCCGAATGCGGAGAGACGGATATGGGACAAGATCATTGCTGAGTTTGGGACATGATGGAAAGTTGTGGTATCAATTTTTTTTCTACTCGGGTATGGAGGGCGCTAATTGGCAAGTACATCCAGTAACGTGCTTGATGCAACAAATGCGTTCTCTGTCCTACTCCTAAGGTTTTCTTACATTATTGCTATTTAATGTGGTAGGTCAACATGTTTGGTGACTTGCTTGGAAACCAAAAGCTAGGATATCACAGATGAACAGAGAGTAAGTGCTCTGAATGGTTCAATGCGAGCCATATCATGTGTTATGTGATATACTCCCTAACAAAATTCCGTGTCGTCTCCAGCTTAGCAATTTTCTTATTACATTAATCTTATCCACTTTGTACAGAACATCAACCACCTGAAAATTCCATCAATTTGCCTTCTCATTTTGCATGCACACCTACCAGCATATACAAACAAAAACCTCAATTGAATTGGGTAAAACTGCATACTAAATTGAGGTAAAGGTGCAACTGGCAGTTTATTACAATACTGTGTTAAAGATGAAAAACTTACACAGCTTTATCTTAACAACTGTTCATGTTGCATTAAAATATCAGATTTCAAATATGCAGTTTAAGATAAAATAGGTGTATTAATGCACTACTTTGGGGTTCATATAAGAATATTGAAAATTTCTAATTGGTAATATATTTAATACAGAGTGTTGAAGGTTTAGTTGAGTGTATAACATAATAAGCTTGAGTATGTCATATATGATAGCTGAGATAAATGATTATACAGGATGACAAAATTATATAGGTTGAACATAAGAAAAGTATACTACAAAGAAGATATACATGTTTATAACATAGCAATTTCCAAATTATAGTTAATTATAAAAAATAATAATTTATCCAATCTTAGTAATGTGCAATTAAATCTCTGAAATATTTTGGGAGAATCTGAAAGAAGTCAGAATATAAACATATTTAAATATTGCATCCATATTTGCCATTGTCTCCAAGAGTATACAGATGTCCATGCAAGAGGTAGTGAAAATTGTTTGCTAAGTTAGCAGGATATACAATAAATCTATGTGAATATAAGAGCATTAGCAACACGTTGCATATACTTGAGTATATTGCTAATAAGTTGAAACTATTTTAATATATGATATAGTACTCCAAGAGTATTCCAATGTTGCTTCAAACTGGTACCAGTATACTGGAAAGTATTATGATTGAGAAAACTCATTAGTAGCTGTATCTATATAACTGTATAAAATAAATAAAATCTGTAGGTATTTATATCTGTTTATCTATCTATCTATTTCAATACAAGTAATCTGAGCTAGTCACAGTTAGTACTAGGGTGCACTTAGAAGTGTAACTGCAAATGATGGCTAGCTGCACTTCTAGATGTTGATTATGCAAATTTTGAAATAATTCATAATACCTATAATTAGGGAAACATGGAGACAGTAATAACAGCACCATAAGAGTGTAAATAAGTAAGTTTGAAGAAACAGAAAGAGTAAATACAGACATATACCATTATACTAATAGAGCAAATGTATATCCTGAAAATTAACTTAACTGATATGAACTGTTGAAGGTAATAATGATTTCAGATTACAGATCTAGTTGGAGATTAAGATAAAGTAATCAGCTAAGCATATATATTTATTTTAATTGAATAGACTTAGAGTGTAATTCATAGCTAGTATATGGAGAGTCAATTTGGAGATGATTGAGTAGAAGTGAGGGGAGTACAATATATGCAAAAAGTAAATTTATAAAGAAACTTGCAATTTTGTGACAGTTAGAAGAATAGGGTTTATCTTGGTGAATCTGGAAAAATGCTGAAGATAGTTAATCTGCAGGAAGGTACACCAAAAAATAATGGTATGTAAAGGGATTTGTATATGTGGAGATACAGCAAAAGTTGTCTGAATTTCAGATACACTTACTATGGATACTTGCTATTAACTAACAATTATCACTAATATATACTTTAGTTACTGAAAGCCACTAGGAATTATGAAAGTTGATGTAGGATACACATACAAATGGAATATTTGAAAGGTGATTATATAAGTTATATAGCCTTCTGGAGAATATTAGATTGATTTGGATATCACGTACTGGATCACAATACAATATGAGTACTGATAACCGATTGGGGAGAATCCGAATGTACATCGGGATATGTCAGGTGTCGTTGTAGTTAGGAAATTACTGGAAACAAAGTCTAATCAGATAAATTTGAACTTCAATTGTAAATTGAAAAATACAATAATAGAGTTATTGATAGTTTCCACAATGTCAGTCTCATTTAAAAATGACAGAACATGTATAGAAAATAGAGAAGGAAATTCACCAATATCAACAAATTGTAAAATAGTTCAGAAGTTATAACTGAACAACACAGCAATCCTAAGCAGCTATCATAATCCTTCCAGATACTTCTATATACTCCAAGACAGGCTGAATACAAAGAAGTGTGATTTGCGATACTCAGAGAGCACTTTCAGGTACTTCTCAACCCTTCTGCAGTTAAAGAAACAAATACCAGATTATTCTAAATAGTATAACAGTACCCTAAATATGCTGCATATTTAATACTTTCAGTTAGTACAATTTCAGAGTTACTGGAACAATGAAACTCAGTGTGAGGACATATCCAGTACACCTCAAATCTGGAGCAATACATTCTGGGAGTGACAATATATTGCTTACATTAGATATTATAATTCATTAAACTATCTTCCAGCAATACTTCTGAATTCACCAATTATAACTATTATCCAGTCCAGTTGATATTTGAATTTGGATAATTATTTTCCAGATATATACTACCAATGCTATACAAAATAGGATTCTCTGTTAATACATGTTGCTGTTCTACTATTGCTTGAATGTGTAAAATTGTCAACAGCTTAGTCTGTTGGACAATTCAGATGAACCTGTCATTACAATAAGCTGAACTGTGCAAATTGTTGTACTTTATTGAAATCAACATTACACATATTTAACATTTTGAAAGTAATACTTGTTGTTTAATCTTTTTGCACTGCTTTCCCAAGATCAACATTCTTGTTCAGGTCTGCAGATTGTTTTGAAATTGGAGAATTCCACTAGGCAGAGTCCAGCTGAAATAAGATAACAGATATAATTGAATTCACTCTGGAGAAGCGCAATTGAGGCTACTTGCTTTACCATACCTACATTGGATCTAAATGTTGCAAATTTCTGGTATATTCCTTTGATTGGCTGGGGAATAATCGATTTGACAATGAGGTTGTGTACTATTAACTGATAAATAGTTGCGAAATGATTGGCAGTAATACAACAGCCCATGCTGGAGTTTAATAAACATACAGCACATGAGAACAACCCTATCATATCCAAGCACCAAGTTACTATCACGATGTTCTCACTTCTTTTCAGTTTCGATTAGAAGTAGCTGTTCAATGTTTCCAATTTTCAATCCTACTAATAAATTGCTAACTGATGTTAATATGATACATCCATACAGGTTGCAAATATTCATTTTACTCAATCATATAACTGTTGTGATACAGGGCAGGAATTCAGCGCAGTTTGAAAATGATGGAGATATAAACAATGAACTCTACTTGTATTTATCAGCGTATTGATAGCAGACAATACATTGAAAACATTTACCGAGGATATCAGCAATATGTAGTGTAGTCAGAGGGAACTTCTGGGAGTATTTGGGAGTTGTCGGACTGGAATCTCAGAGTGTTCAAATACCATACTTTACGGGACAGATCCAGTGGCCGTCAAATTCGAATGTCAGCACTGGCTACGAATCTGTGAGGACCAAGGAGGCCTGTTGTCAACCAGGGGTCCATCTTGGATTGCAGGCAACAAGTATCGGTGTGCCTGGGATTGCAGGTGAGAAGTCCGGGAGCACCTGGTATAGGGGTTGAGCACTCTGGGAAGAATTACATACTCTTTGGGAGCACTGCAGGTATACCTGGAAACCATTGTTACCACTCATTTGCTGAATGACTTATAAAACTCATGTATGCAGTTTGAATTCACATCTATGTATCAATGCCTTTATGTATCTATAGAGCTATCCATCTACACAGTATACCTTGACTGGCTGCAGACAGTGCTTTGGAGCAATTCGAGGTACGCCTGGAGATAGCAATCAGGTGAACTGGGTGATGCACTTGGAGGCCATAACCGAGTGAGTTAGAAGGTGCACATAGAATTGATATTCAGGGAACTCAGATATGGACTTGGAGGACATGATTGTTTGAACAACAAGATGCAGTTGGAGGCTGAGATCAAGTAAAGTCGGAGATGAACATGGAAGGAGTTATCATGTGAACCTGGAGATGCAATTTGAGGCTGTAATCATGCAACTTTGGAGATGCACTTGGAGGCCATGATCAAGCAAGAATGGAGATGGGCTTGGAGGCTGAGACCAAGTTCACTGAGAGATGAATATGGAGGCCGAGATTGAGGGAACTCAGGGATGTGCTTGGAAGCCGTGATTGAGCAAGTGTGGAAAATGACTTGGACACTGTTATTGAGGGAGTATAAAGATGCACTCGGTCGCTGACTTCAGGTGAACAGTGGGATACACTTGCAGGCCATGATCGTATGAACGTACTTATGCAAATAGTGTTAGCATCGGTCCTTGACCATTACTTCGGCTCCGGGTCCGGGTCGAAACTGAAATGTTGCCAAATTGACGGTCCAGGTTGTCAATACACCCAAACCGTCAACTCGGGTAAGGTTAAATAGAAATCTCCCAACATGTCTGAATTGGATGGGTTGTCAGTTGGTCGCCCAGTGGGTCGATCTATGGATTGATATAAGGCTTTGTTGTAGCAGTTTGATTATAGTATCTTATCAAAATCACGTATTCAACAGCAAAGAATTTGTTTTTGCATGTTTTGCAGTTTGCGATATCAATTATTTTGGAATCTGTGTTTTTCCTTTGATATATGGTATTTTCACCTATCAAGGTGGTCAATAGTTGTGTTATGTGTCCCAATATCCCCACGATGCCTTGATTACCAAATATGCTATACCAAACATTGTTGACACTCCGTTGATGCTCATTTTCAGGATGCAGCAGGGATCAATTTGCTGTTGTTTTTGCCCCTAATGGCTGCCAATATCTCATCAATGGATGTCTGCAACCAATTGGAACTTAGATTTCACCAGATGCATGTTAGGGGTTTACACCTAGCCGTGGTAATGATACATAATGGATCACAAGGGGTACATGCGACTACAATTATGGTAGCACGTATGCAGAACACCTACTATCCAAGGAACAATATTTGGTTTGTCAGGGAAGCGGTCCTTAGCCGGATTACACTTCGGCCACATGTCGATCAATTAGCTGTTGGGCATGCCTGCGCTAGCAGATTCAACCATGATGATGCAATTATGTCGTCATTACTGGGAACTGAAAAACCTTCAGCAGTGTGCATAATTATTGGCCACACCTACTATCTTTGTTCTAGCTGGGCCATACACAGTGAAGTTGCGCTTACACAGAATTACGTGTGCAGCAGACGATAACAGAACATGCAACAAAGCAGGATCTGGATGCCCACACACTCTGTGGTGGGAACACCTTGCGGCGCTCCATGGTCTACGGAAGGTAGAGGCCTAAGCATGCGGTGTCTGAGCGTTTAATGGCATCGGCTGAAGATGAGAGGCCTGAAGAGACCCTGCTCATTGGTTGAGTTTGTATGCATCGCAACGTCATACCAGTTTGATAATTACGAGGTATTCATGTCATAATCTACATTGGCAGAGTTTCAGTTGGTCGCCGATTAAGTCTCTGAAGCAATGCCGAATACCCAAATCAAGGCGAGGCAATTAACAGTCAAGAGATATTAATATATATCGCGATAATGCACAGTACTGACCATGTGTTGGCAGATGTTCCAAGTACTGAATAATACGGAAAGCAAGATGTCAAAGTTGAAGTTATGAGTTGTCATTATGTGCGTTTGATATCAAGACATGGGGATGGCCCATAGTGGGGGCGTAACGCATGGAAACCACTCATGCATGAACACGATAACCAAAGGGAACTTGTGGCACTATCAGTGAGGCACATGCGTTGTTCTCAGCGATAAGCAAACTGGCAATCATAGGGTCATAGCGAGATTCCGAAGTCAAGCATCAACTGAGTGTCGCACTGTAAAAAACTCACATTGTTCCAGCAATGAAAAGAACAAGCTCTAGCAGAAAACAGTAGGAAAAACCTACCAGCGAAGAAGACCTTAAAATATTATTGTGTTTTATGATACCTATATCTATTATAATTATTATCAAATATTAATAGCTTTGTAGATGCAGCACTGCACCTTGGATGAGTATTACCTTTGAGAACGAAGCCGATATTATGGTGTGGAATGTAACACAGCTGCTAGTTACGTTCGAGCAACGCCAGTACCTGTTTGCGGCACAGTGTATCTGGTTGATAGCAGCATTAGTTCAACTCAATCCAGTATTATGATACTACCTTGAGTATCAGATATTCCCATCAGATGCACTGAATCATAACGAAGTGCAGGGACCGATATGAGTAACTTCAGCAAGGGAGATCCCGACGACACCTCAGAATATTGAATGACGACCAGTTACGGCTGGACCTGAAGTCCCCATCAGCAGATATTATCAGGCCGATCCTTTATGATGTACTCCGAAAGGAAGAATCAATCCTTTACCAAAAACCAACAAGTAGATGAAGGCCAAAACGAAGAGGTTGGCAAAGATTCAAAGAGAGAGAACTCTTTAGAAAATGTTTTTACAAGGAATTATATGTACTGCCAGTATTGTTTGACACCTCGACTTGATTTGGTTACCATTTTTCTGAAGGCATCAGAAACACCGATAACCATTCGTCCCCTTTGCCTATTTGATCTGTATCGATTACCAATATACTTCACTTGGAGATACCCTTAGGAAGGATATAGTATCTAAGGCCGTGCAGAAGTAACTAAACGTATATGGAAGGCACCCCCCCTATCAACGCACAGCTGAAAATGGTTGATGCTCCTTTGACACTCAGTCTGACAATGGGGCACCGACTGTGTTGCTGTCTCTTTTGCCAATAGAAGCTGCCAATATGTCAGTTATGCATAACGGCGACCAAATAACGATTCACTTACCATACATACAAGACCAAAAATTTTTGACCCTCCGTTGACGCGAGTATTAAAGTATTGTACATTTAGCATCTGCTGCCGTCGATAATTGTTTTTGTAATATTCTACACTTATTAGTTATCTTTCTGACAGATTAAGACTCGGCCCTGTGGCAAAGCCAAGCCCAGTAATATTTTTACACTGTTAACTCTCATACTATTGACATATATATATGTCACCAAAAGATTCATTGCACCTGCTATACATTTGTTTATCAACCGATATTCACAAGCAACTGCTCGCCATTCACCCACAATATATCTAAATGAATATCTCGGTCAAGCTACATAAAGAAACTGGTGAAATATATTCACGCATTCTGTCCAACATTATCTTGATTCCCTTATTCTCCCTCATTTCCTATGCATTGACCGTCACGAACACATTTTCTGCCTGTCTCACTGCCCTCCATGTTGGCCAGATCAATCCGGGAACGTTTGTTGCGGTACTCACATCCCGCCACTCTCTGCTTCCCGGATCCTGAATGCCATTGTCTTGCTCTATATCAAATTCAACCTCTGCTGCGCAATCGGCTTTGCTGTCATTTGGACTATCCAAGTCACTATTGCGGTTTAGCAAATTTTGGATGTCTGAAATGGTTTCAGGTGTGCTATCCTCATCATTTTCGATTCGATGACCATCAGTTCATCTAATATGTTGGACATCGAATATTTGAGTTCGTCCTCCCGGGAGGTCGTGTGCGGACACAGGTGGTGGCAAAGGTGATCGTTCTGACAATTTAAATGCAGCGACACCCTGATGTAGAAAGAGTGACCAGGATGCTTTGACGATCTCTTCTGTATCCAAAATGTATCCTATGGCGGTCAGCTACTGGTTTTCAGCGCGAGAGTCTTTCTATGTTGCATGTAGGTTGTGGCTGCCCGGCCACATCTCCAAACAGCAGTGGACCATGGCCATTAGGTGCAATGTGCATTGCAGAGCTCTCTCTTCATTTCCGAGTCGCTATCTGTGTTCATCATATTGAATGCTGGGTCATTGCCTGCCAATATCCCATTATTGGCTTCAGCAAACTGCCCTACAACAACATTTTCGCAAAGGGTCTCAACTGTGGTTTTTGACTGCCTCCAGCAGATAACATCTCGCCGAAGGGACAAACTGGCCTCCACTCCGACACCATATGGTTTGATAGAGAAGACGTCGCGTGCCACATTGGAGTGATTGGCCTACTGTGATTCTGTTTCCTCCTGTTGGCACCACCTGTCGGTGATATCCGGTATCCAAAATGTCCCGGTATTCTCCATTGGGTCGTAGTGGTCATCATTGAGATTTCAACCAACTTGCCCCCAGTTCTTTGGCGATTCAGGCGGTGGATCCAAATCGAGCCTTGTGGTGGTCAATCAGTGTGTTGTGCTATCGCTTTGTCCAGGTGTCATGTCAGCCACATCGTTAGGCATTAAGTATTCTTCATCATTGCGGAAGAAATCATATCGATCAAAGGAAGATTGAACAGATCCTTAAGCCTTTGCAGAGGGGAAGAGATTGTTAGTCGGTATGCTTTCGGGTTCAATGACTGGCACACAACTATGTTTGGGAAAGTATTCATTCTCTGCATACTTCAGATATGAGTCTTGGTATTGGGTAGTAAACAAAGTCTTGTCCTCTGGGTTAATATGCATACCCATGTCGCACTGCCTGAACAATCACAACTTGCGCAAAGCAGTGGGGATGTGTGCCGAAATGAGAAGTATACCCGTTGTTGGAGTCAGTTCAGCATGATATTTGAACACCTTCTATCATGCTAACTTCACGGCAAAGTACAAGTCTTCCACCCAGCAAGTCCTCTTGTTAGCTGCAGCTCCCACAACGACATCTATATGATTGAATGTGTCAGTGGAGACTGTGATAATGTGATGCAATGTGACCTTATGCCTTTTCGATATCCACAGTGTCCAGTAATGGAATGGCCTCGAAACTTCCATGACGTACTTGACAATGGTCGTCTCATCCTGTGTTGAGAGGAGTGGCTGGTACTCACTGGATTTTGGTTTCTGGAGCCACTCGTGAGTGAATTCTCATAATCGGGAGGCTCGCTCAATCAACAGCAGTGTCGACTTCCAGCCTGGCTTCACATCCTTACTAGGTAGTACCACGATGGGGACTCTGGCTTGTTGACATCCAATAAACTGTTTTCGACGACCAGGTGTCAACGTAATCAATACAGCAAGCATTCTCTGCTATATGAAGGTCCGTTTCAGGACTTTCAAAATAGCTTGAAATACATACTTTCTCAATTATCTTTACTAAACCTGGTCTCATAGCCGACAGCTTGTTGATTCGAGCATTGCCCTCATTTTGTTGTCTTCGACCCTTGCTAATGTCCAGCTTCATTCTCTCCATATGGCTGATTGAGCTCATGGGCTTGTCAAGACTTGGTGTGGCCTTGTACACCGAGACTGCTCCTAATTGCACTCAAAGCCAGCTGCATGATGTGCGCCATGCTTGGTATGTTGTTCCCCAATGCAGGTCACTCGATTGCTGAGGCCTCAAGTGTTGATTGCAGCTCAGAAGTCATAGAGTAATTTGAGGCAGCGTTATCAGTCGTAATTTCTAGCAAACGGCCATCGGCAAGCTCTACATGATCAAGAATGTCCTTCACATGTATGGCTAGCCTTGCTCCTGTATGTTGCCTCTTGACCTATCATTCATAATTAGCTTTGGAAACTGGAAAAGCATGGGCGATCAACCTCATCAGATGCAAGTTGTGCTTCTCTCAATGCCCAATCTTGATCCATATTGAAAGCAATGACTGATGTTATGGCAAGTTTGTTTGTTGATGTCCACCTATTCAAGGCTAAACTAACTTCATTTTGTGATGGCAATTGCTTCATAATTGCATACACGGTCTGCAAGTAATCCCTCCGGCAAATGTTGCTGAGGGTGGTGGTGGCGGACGGTGTCACTAGGTCACTTCGTGATGCGTCATATCACTGTCATAGCTCGAGAATTGGTATACTGTGCCAGGGGAATATGAGCCGAAACACATCGTAACATGAGAGTGCCATTCCACATGTGTTGGTAAAATTTAGAAGTTACATAGTGCTTCGCTGCCAGTTTGGAGCATTTTGTCGGTCACTTCAGTAAATATGGATCAAATCAGAATATCGAATTTGAATTTCCTTTGCGAAATTACAATTGTGATTCCTCAACTTCCGTGTATCTTCAAGCAGGCTAAAGCTATTTCATCGACAGTTGAACTAGTTAATTCAGTCATATCCGGCTCTGTTAATTTGTTTAATTTTGCGATCTAAGCTTTTCCTAGCAAGTGATTCCCCATTGAGCTGGTCCCATGTTCTGATGGATGGCAAAGAACTTGATGACAAACAATACATATGATGCCAGGGCTGCTGGTCTCTTCAAATCTGCAGTGCAAATAGATTCACCAAAATCGAGCATGTCTAGAATCGATCCAAGCGCCAGGACGTATTGAGCCTACATTCTTTGAAGCCCACGAAGCATCGAGGATGATTTACAATGTAAGTTCGCTCAAATCACGAATAACGATATGTTCATTTTTGGAAGAGTTCATAACCTCTAGCAATGAGGTATGTCAACATTTTGAATCCGAGGGTACGGTAGGAATGAGATTGCTGGGTAATCCGACTCGACAGACTGCCCAAGTTACGTCATAGTACAGTAGAATGCGGGTTCTTGAATATAGACTCTAGAGCTACAAGCAAACAAAGTCAGATCTGTGAGAAATTGCATGCATATTTGTGAAGTTGTATACAAGGACATATTGAAAAGACTGACAGCATAAAACTAAACTTAGGAACAATGCAATGCAGTTCATTGCTGTGTAGTGTACTGAGCCCCTACAAGAATTGATGATGCTCTGTGGGGGCCTATTTGTAGGAGGCGGATGCAATATCATCACCAGCACTTTTGCTCATACAGGCAGCTGATAGGTTGATTGTGAGTTAACGAGGATCCATAGCCCTTAGATTATCCAAGATACAAGACCAACAATCGTTGACGCGCTGTTGATGCTTGTTTTCACGAGGTGGTAGCAATATCCTTTCCAGCATTGTTGCCCATAAAGGCGGCTGATACATTGATGATGGGTCAATGCCGTTGCACAGTGCTTTCAGTATCCTGGTTGCAAGACCTAAAATTGATAACCCTTCGTTGACGTTCAGTTTTAGGAGGTGGTAATGATATCATCAGTTGCATTTTTGCCCAGAAAGGCGGCCGAGAATATGATTATGGGTTGACGCGGTAGTAGTACTCTCAGATTATGCAAGATGCAAGACCAAAAATTGTTGATGCTCCATTGACGCAACTTTTGTAGGAGGTGGTTGCGATATCGTCCCTAGCACTTTTGCGTATAAAGGCGTCCAGTACTATGGTTATTGGTTTACAGAGATGCATTGCCATTTGATTCTCCAAGATGCAAAACCAAAAATCGTTGACACTCCATTGATACTCATATTTAGGAGGTGGTAAAGTTATTTTCAATTACATTTTCGCTCATAAAGGTTGCCAACACTCCAATTATAGCTTAATGGTATTGCACAGCATTTTGATTGTCCATGATGCAAGAACAAAAATCGTTCATGCTCCGTTGATGCTTATTTTGAGGAGGCAGTAGCGATGTTGTCGCTAGCCTTTCTGGCTGTAAAGGGGGCAATACATTGATTATGTGTCAGAGCGCATCAGCAAAAACTAAATCTCCTTCATTAAATATATTTAGTTTATTATACCCACAAACTCAAATAAATGAAATTGAGGTTTCCCTGAAATATGGCATTGCTTTACTATTCCAGAGTCTTCTTTGAGTCGTCGCGATGCTGTATTCAAGCGTCACAACCAGTGTACCCACCCTTGCGAATGTGACAACGAGCACTTGATGAACGGTTCACACTGCCTTTGGCATTATCACAAATCATCTCTCGACATACTACTACGTCGCCAAATTCAATTAGTCCTCGCGATGATGACAGTACTCGCTCCATACGTTTAATGAAGAGTGTAGTTCTTGTTTTTAAAGACCCTCCTGGCTTAATTCGACCAATGATAGTGACCATGCAGAAATGGTTCATGATATTTGATTTGTTGATACGAGATCGTCAGTAGCTTGCAGTTCGTCGCGGGATGGTTATGCATCATCGCGATTATGATTTCACGCTGTTGAGATCAGACTTCAGTAAACCATGAGTTCTATTACATTTACTACTATTATGATATATCGATGAAAGCTAGAATAAAATAGCACACAAAGGAAATCCTAAATCCAATCACTGACACCATTCCTAACCTCCAAGCAACATCGCACCCTCTACAATCGTACTTCCATCGACTAATCCAGTATTCTCAATGCTGGTCGTGTTGGTGATGTGGTTGCTGTTGCTGTTGCTGTCGCGGCAGGGGACGGGCTGGCTGCTGCAGGCGATGGCAGGCAGAACAGCTGAGAATCGCATACTAGCTTCAGCAGCAGTAACAAAGCTGCTGAGACGATTAAAAGAATTGTCGGGCTGCACTATCAGCTCCTCTGAAACGTAATCAAGGAAGTCCTCATCAATGCTGCCCTGATCGTTGTGAGGTTGTGCCATCGCTGGGTCTGTACCAGTTGAGTGGATCCTTCGGCGGATCATGCTGCAGATATTGTCTATCTTTTTGGCCGGAACCTCTGGCGAGGAAGAAGGAAAATCCGCGTCGGGACGACGAAATACATCTGTGCATGCATTATTCACCGTGTGATTAATGTTTCATGTATTACACTTATGTTGTGCTCCACCTCATGGACAAAACTCTGGCGGGACCCTAAACTTGCCTGTTTTCCAGGCTGACAAACAATGGTGGATGGCCTTTGCGGTGAGGGCAATGAATGTCGGGTTGATTTTATCAATGAATGATCAATCTTTCATTCCCATTTGTCGTATGCCATAGAAGTATGTCCAGTGAATATGATCCACAATTTCAGTTGCTGCAAATCGAAACTTGCACTTCTAAATTGATCGTCAAGACAACCATTAAACAAGAAGGGAACTTTGAACTTACCTCACGAAGGTTTGTGGGGCGTGTACACCTGTCCTTGGCAAATAGCCAGGCTACGATTTTCCGGATCTCTGTAGGCGACTGTGTTCGAAATCCGTAAATAGAGTCGATTGGGGTCTTGCAGCGGTACACCATTGCTGCATGTGAGCAAGTAATATTTGCGAGAGCCTGATGCACACTGTCAGCGATGAAAACAATCGTTGAGGGAATTCATTTACCACTGAAATGTAGGCACGTGGAGGGTCTGAGTTTCTCTGGGTTGGATCAATCCTGGCGATTTCCTCATACCATGAAATATGAATCTGGGCAGTCTTCACCGCATTCGTGGGAACGTGATTCACAAACATCGCATAATGAATAGCTATAGGCTTCGCATGTGCCATGACGATCGCCAGAACGCCTGAAAGGGTTGTCTGGGTGTTGTATACTGCGCAGAGGATGAGGCCTGTCACGTCGTCAACAAAGGGCTCATATTGCCACAGATTTCCGGCTTTCCATGCAACCAATTGCTCACCGGCTTCGTTTGAATCCTTCCTCTAGTGAATATATACATTAGCGGGCGGATTCAATCATTCAAACACTTAATTGGATACCTTCTTGGATGCCATTGCCGCAGGCTCGGGTTCATCCTCCTCCTCCGAGACAATATAGACCTCCCAACGCTCAGGATGTAGGGGCTGCGCCGACGTAGAAGGTAATTGAGTTGCTGCGACTCGTTTTCCAAGTGTTGACGTAAAGGAATCATTTGATGGCCGCTTGCCCATTGCCTTCCTGGATGGTCGCCAACCAGGCTCGTGGTCGGATTCCGAAATGTCATCTCGACGATCATTGTAATCGTCGGGTACCGTGCTGAGATCGTTATCGAGATCCTCGTCGTGGATAGATCGTCTGCTTCTCCTGGTGCTGGAAAGAAGAGGAGGAGGAGAAGTGCGGCGCCTTCTTGTCATGATTTAAATAGGCGGCAAGTGATAAGTATGAAAAATTAAAGGAGTGACTAAAGGAAATGTGAATGAATGTAGAGTAAAAGAATTAAAGCGTTGTGTAAAGGAAAGAAAGCGTTGATATGATTAAAAGCATCGTCGTGATGCATCGTTTTATCTTGTCCACAATTCAAGGATTTTGGCCTGTCCCGCCACCCACACTTCCAACTCCTTGGATGGATGGATACTCGGAAATAAGAATGGCAAGTGACAAGCATGCCTCAGAGTAGTTGATTGGCTTCCTTTGATGAGAATCGTTATCGCAACGAGCTAAAAAGCATTCGCATTTCACTAATCATTCAGGCTAACTTCTGCTGGGTAAAGATACTGAACTACCAATTACATGATAGCCATGCACGGATTCCTATCACTGCCACTATGCCATTCCCAAAAATAAACGTCTCAACGATTAATCCCATCATCGTGAACTCTCAACACAGCCCTTCATGCATGAATATGAATGATGTAATAATAAAATAAACGAAAGACCAAAAAGAGACACAAAACCTCACCAAAAAACTCCAAATTATCACCCATCCGTCCACCCTCCAAAGTGCCAGAAAAATACCCACCCACAACGCTAATCCTTAAACAACCGTCCAGCCAGTGCATTCCATCCTCACAACGACTGATTTGCAGCTGGGCAGCTTCTTGTACGCATCCTATTGGCCAAAGAGCCTGCAGCGGGAGGATTCACAATGTGATAGTGCTCGCGTAGCCAAGCCACATCCTCATCAGCATCAATGCTTTGCTCGTAATCGGCAAAGAGACCAAGAGCACGGTTTCAGATAACTTCAAGGTATCGCTGCTGTCCGATAATCCTCTTTTGAAGCTTCCGTTCAAACTTTGGAAGCCTGATTTCGTCGTCAGGAAGCTTCGTGGATTTGGGCGCCGCATCTCACCATCATCATCCGATTCCTGACCGATATCGTCGATCATATCCTCGGCTGGCGGTGGGAGGATGTCATCCAGAGGAAAGTAGCTGCGGCCACCACGCATCGGTGTCTGCGCACCATCTGTGCCGTCGGCTTGTTGGCCACGATAAACAACCCAAAAAAATCGTTAGGTTGCTTACTTTCATCGCCACCTTTAGGCATCTGGCAGCAGTATTGTTGTCGAAGATTGGGGTAACATCATGGGCGTATGGACCACCATCTCCATTATGCACCTCCATGCAGCCCCAAAGCTCTCGGATTTTCCGGCTGGGGTCTGGCAGACCGACGATTGCAGCATTCACGATTGACAAAATGATCGTATCGACCATTGATCTAACTATTGGAAGTATCGATTTAATATCCCCAGGCCAGTGCCATGAGAAAAGCGGAGTATTGTTTTCACCCACCCTCTTCCCAGCAATGTTGGGATCCACATAGGCGATGGTAAAGTTAAATGACTCTACAAGGAAGTCGTGCGAGGTGTCGCGACCCACCTGTATCGACGAAGACCTATGACCCGAGGTTCCTTCCTCGTCGTCTTGTGGATCAACACATCATCAGGAAGAGCAAAAGAAGCATTGGGGCGATGAAATACATACCAACGTGCACGAGTTTCCTCTTCGTAGTCGGGGTTCCTTTGAGCCTATTTTTCCTTCAGGGAAGGCCAACCTCCACAAACTCGTCCAGTGCTGCCTTGAGTTTCTGACCATCGAGGTTAGTCTTGTCTGCCTTGAACTGTTTCCAAAGGGGCCTTTTAGACTCCAGTTCACTGATTTGAGTAACGCAACGATCGATTGGGAGATCCCACTGCTCGGGGCCGGCGCCCTGCTTGTTGAAGATGCTCCTGGACTGGGCAATCTCCCAGACGCACTCCCTCACTTCATTATCTATCCGTTGTGTTGTCAAGCCACCCTTATCTTGCCAAATCCCCATGGTTCCTGCTGCCCATTGGCGGACTCCAACACCAGCGTTCTCAGCACAGACGTGGACTTGAAGAGTCGGCATCTGGATTGTATTAGCATCTGCGACGACTGATTTCGGCAACCAGATGGCATCACATTACATTTTAGATTCTCGACGGTGGTCAATGATTGAGTGGTGGATATCGAATGTTTGTTACTCTAAACAAGCATCGGGAGTGTTGAATATATCATCAAGGGTGATGCGATGCGGTAGCAGAGGTGAGGAGGGTGTGTTGAAGATTCTGGAGATTGTAAGTAAGGTGGGCAGGCAACGCGAATATATATATGGGCATGGAGGGTTTGCTTGATCCGGCGACATCATCCTGGCTGCACTTCAACTATGAGGCAATTGGCTTAGCATCATCTAAGCGCCCAGAATCGTCGACTGAACGCTTAAGTTCATCACAAAGACAACTAAAAGCATGCTCCGCAGTCATATCTCACTCGTTTGTCCTTGCTCTAGTTCTTGTACCCCGCGATGACGTTGCTGAGTCGGTGTCTAAGGAGAATTCACTGTTTAGGTAAGGTACAAACTTAACATAATATGACCACCATCAATCAGGCAACGGGCGTGAGAGGGTCTTGTGAGGGTGCAAAACAATCGCCGTGACGAGCTGAATGCAGATGCGGTATGCTTGTCGAGATCCAAGGGATGTTGAAATGGAGAGAGCGAGTGAACACTTTGCAAATGTGTGAAAGAGGATGAGAGAAATCCTACGAGAGTGGTAGGACCCCTTTTTGGAAAAAGTAAATCGCGATGCGACTTTTTCCAAGGACAGCCGGTTTGTAATGGTGTGAGTAGGTAATACACCGTCGAGACACTTCCTAACGTTGTTGCGACAGTTCATTATGCTAACGAGACATGGATCTTCGTCAACTGTGTCTTTACTGCTCGAAGACGTACTCCTAGATCGGTGCTTACATCACTCACCTCTGTCGCGACCAGAAAGATAGGATAGTATACATATCGGCCGAACAACTGCTAGATGATGGTTTTGCGGTCGAGCAGGATAGTATTTTACTTCCATTCGTTCATGAACTGCATCACGACCCTTTTTTTGGCCCTTCTGACGATGATTCCTGCGATACCGAAGCCGGCAGCAAGAATGCTTGTATCGATCCAGAGCAACATCCATTTCGGACACGTAATTGTGGTACTCCACACTTGGACAACCCTCTAGCCGGCAAGCTTATTAGTAACGAGTATTTCGACATCTTCGACAATGAAATTAATCTATGGTCACGGTTTTCTTGCGAGGAGGAGTATCGATTAGCGCACTGGTGCGTCATGCACAACTTGAGCAGAGCTGCTATCAACAAGCGTTTCAGGAACCCTACGATGGCAACTGTCAGCAACTTCACTTCGTCCTACACTGTATTCAAATGGTTGAACGCAATGTCCTACGCAATGCGCATCGACTCTTGGACATCCGGCACAGTGTGATACAATCGTTTGGCCAATCCAAACAACCTTCGCGACGATGGTGACACACAATTCTTTAACCGCAATCCTGTTGAATGCATTGAGTTCCTCATGCAACAGCCTGCGTTCAGGCAACATATGTCGTATGGTCCAGCAAAGAAATTCAATGATGCTGAGGAATGTATCTACTCAGAGGAGAAATCAAGCGACTGGTGGTGGAATGAACAGGTACGTTCGTTGAATTTTGTCATAGCTATGATGATTGTGACCCCTTCATTAGCTACGGCGGCCGCTTGGAGCTACGATTCTCCCTTTATTCGGCAGTTCAGACCAGACACATCTTACCAACCATTAGGGCGACAAGAAGCAATGGCCAGTATATTTGAGTCTCGGAAACATCGACTTGACGATTGGATCAAAGCCTTCAACTCTTGCAAGCATTCATGTTGCCCTTCTTCCCATTCCTCCGAAATATCACTTTAAAAGAGATGAAAAAAGAACTGCCGTGAAGGAACAACAAATCCACAATCGAGAGGTTTTAAGGAAGATCTTCGAGCTTACTTTTTGTCCTCTTGACGCGCTTTTAACCCCTGGAAAGCTTATCCTTTGTGCGGACAGTCGGATGCGGCAATGTTATCCTGTCATCTGTGCATGGATGGCTGACTACTTCGAAAACATTCACTTGCATTCAATCAAGCAGCCCCATTGCCCAGTGAGCGAAGCACTGAAATCGTCATTTGGAGAAGGGAATTCATCGTCGTGGCAATTGAGAGACTATCGGCTATACTTCCAAAAAATGATACTCGCGACGCAGGGAGATGAGACGGAGAGACGGGAAGCAAGACAATCTCTGGAAGATAAAGCGGTTGGAACCTCAGAAGGCGTCTTCTGGAATATGAAATGCATCTCTCCGATGACTATTATCTTACCCGATATTCTTCATACCGTCTATCTCGGTATGCATAAGCATTTGATGCACTGGGTAACATCCTTCCTTGAACAACATTCCAGGATCAACAAGTTCAACCAGCTCTGGGCGATGATGCCTCCATGTCCTGGCTTCGCTCGATTCAACAAGCCATATAGCCAGGTGACACAATGGAGTGGTACGGAGATGAAAGCACTCGGGCGTGTGATTGTTCCAGTTTTTGCAGCAACTCTTTTAAACCCTTCAGCGAGCCAAAGATTTTCCTTCACAGAAGCCCTGTTGTGCGTCAAGAACTTAGTGTATTCTCACCTTAGGGCACAGTACCGGTACCATACTGAGGCCACGATCGAGTGCATGGAGAATTATCTGGAGGAGTTTCATCATCACAAGGATGTTTTCAGTCGATTCCGCGCCAGTAAATCTACAAAGCAGGTCTTGGAAGCCTTGAAAAAGCAGCTTACTTTGGAGAAACAGGAGGAACGGGAGAGTGACCCCGCTTGGAACATTCTTTCTGCGGATGCAAAGCGTCGTTGCATTGATGAAGATGAAACGCAAATTGATTCAGAGATTGCACAACATCTTGTCGACGAATCGGATTTCAACTTTGTGAAGATGCATCTCCTGGACCACTTCTCTGACCATATCTGCCAGCTTGGCAACCTCTGAAATGTAAGCTCTGAACTCCCAGAAAAAGCGATGATGGATCTTACACAAGCGTACTGACAATCGAATCATCATGAGGCCGCCTTGCAGATTTTGCGAACGAAAGCCCCAAAGGAGGTGTTTCAGTATCGAGAGCTGAATGCAAACGCTGCAAAACAACGTCGCGACGATGATATGCCTCTAACCAAAGCGCCTATCAAGTGAATGATGAGAAACCCACGACCAGAACTCAAGACCCTTGATGACTTGGCTGCGTGGTGTGCAATGCCAAAATGGGAGCTACAGAATCACATTGTTTGGTGTTTCAAGAGATTTGCCGACTTCACAGACTACATCGATCACGATCAGTATTTCAGTTGTCTCAACAATGCAAAACACATTCCGTACAAAGCAGTAGCAATTCCCGTGACGTCTATTCATTGCGATGAGCAAGCAGTTCATATGGTTTGTTGCACTGGGTCCACAAGGTGGAGAAAGCATAAGCCACCAAGAAATGATACAGTGCTTCTCTGGATGGGGACGAGTCCGGATAGCCACTTTAAGTCGAATGCGGGAGGCATTCCTGCCCAGTTGAAGTGTCTTTTCATCGTCAAGGATGCTGAATTAAGCGTTAATGGGCTTCTTTCCTTGGTCCAGACGTTTGCAACAGGGCCAGTACGTCAGACTGCTTGTATGGTGATTGTCGAGGAGAGGCATCAACCTCCGATGCAACCCTTGCACGATGGAAGCTACTGTCGTAAGCCTCTTGTCGGCGTTGGAACCCCTGATATTGTCCCTATCAGCGCGATCGAAGGAGCTGTACACCTTCTTCCGCTGACGCCGCAGCCAGATAGCTCATGGTGGTACTTGAGCAACACGATTGACTTGAATGCTTTCAATTTGTTTTACATGTAGATTATTCAACTCGATGCTTGAAGTAATCGTTGCAGCGATATATAGAAATCTGATGTGTTTCCTCTGGGTGTCTTATTTTTGTAATGGGAGTTGTGCAAGCTTGTGTATAATCGATGTCTCAAGGGATTAAATAGTTAAGAATATTCTTGAAATCAATGGAACAGTTCAAAAAACCGTCAAAATGATTAAAATCTAGATCACCAAGGTGAAAGAAACAAGTGCAATAAATTAGCTTAAATGACTAAACATGTTTTGAGATGTCGCGACGACGCGATCACATCATTGAACGCTTCGAAGCATGGTGGAAGATTGCAAATTGATCGCTCGGATTTTTCATGGTGAATGTGGAGAAGGATCGGTGCGTTGGTTCCATTTTCGGAGACCAATTTCACTTTTTGCTGATGCGACCAAGTCTTTATTTGTTTATCAGACTCCCACGACCAAAAGTCGTTGATGCATCATTGATGCTCATTTCCAGGATGGGGCAACGAGTGTGTCACTTTCGTTTCTACCTATACAAATGGCCAATGCAATCACTTTGGAAGGATGTGACTTTGTCACCCTTTGTTTGCTGAAAATGTAAGCCCAAAAATCGTTGACGCTGCATTGACGCTCACCCTAATGACATACTAACAGTCATTGGATGCTTACCAATTGAATGTCAAAATGCATACAGTGGTTATTGGTAGCCAATAAATCGTTTCTATGTATAAACATTGGCACCTGAAAGCATCCAAGCCTCTCAATGTCTGATCCAACATTAGAAATGTTATCCCAGTGAAAAATGATGTCGGCCTCTCACATTGAAGCGCATTTTGCTGGCAATAAACCACATGTGGATCCATACACTAGATTTTGATGTATATAGCCCGACGTCCTCACCTTTCCTCACCCAGCTCATTCTCCGCACTTTCCATGACATACCACAAGCACAGTTCAAAATCTCGACCACTTGTACCAGGTCTGTACAGTGAGATAGGCAGTTGGACGCATGGACGAATGCAGCATGCCGGTCGTCATTCATCCAACTTCGCTTTGTCCTTTGACCACTCCATCCATGACTCATTCGACATCACTGACTTAAATTTTGTTAGTGAGTTTCGTCTTGGATTTAGAATTAATTTCCTCACTTGATAGTAACAGTGAGGATGCTATCACATTCTTTGGTTGTTAGTCAATGCGATTTGGAGGATATAACATTGGCATGGCCCATCCGACCCTTGCACATGCACAGACAAACTATCATGTCTCACAATTTGGTCACTGGAATCAAGTAAATGCTGACACATAGCAAAATAGGTACATGAATTGCTCTTCCAAGTGATACACCATCAACAATTGCAATTTACCTATTCACTCCTCTGGCAACACAGGAGCCATCATGATTTCTTTGTCCAAATCTGATTTCTATATGGTAATTAGCTTGGAATGCTATATGCATGGGCAAATACTTATGTGTTCAACCGGCTTTGATTTCTAAACTGGTGAAGAATTGGGCCCTGGGTTGGGGTGGAGTGACAGAATGCATCTGTGTTTCTAGGGTTTCCAGGAACGAAGCCTCATATGGATACTTCCTGGTTGAGATGTCTCATGTGGCATTTGCGCTTCTCCGGTGACACTATCGATAGTCTCCATAGGCTCATGATATGTCATCAGCGCAGATGAAGCTGCACCATCTTCTGTTTGCGGTTGAAATAGAGCCGGAACCTTCCATTCGGTCATCCCGTATATATTTTCTCTCTCACAGCAGTAGTTGGACGCGTCTTCCCAGCCTGGTTGCGTCAATTGTGCAAGCTTCAGCTGATAGAGCTGAAATTGCTCTATCCGATGCTGTACTGTTTTGGAGATTGTTCCCATCAACCAGTTGGGTTCGTCATCTTCGCTCAGCATGCCCAGCTGAGGATCTTCTTCATCTTCATCCTCCTCTTGCCCATCCAACCCATCATCGGAACTTGCAAGATTGCTCAGACTCTATATGATGCAGTTAACATCTCCTCAAATGTAGTTTTCAGGCTTTGAGGTTGTCAATCCTGTCTTTTCAGCATTTCCCATATCTTCCAGCTCCTGCTAAATTGCTGTCTCTGCATATTCAACTCGTTTTCTTGCCACAGTGGTTTCACTATCCACATAATCCTTGATCCATTTCTCCTTCTCTTCATTGCTCATCAAGCAGGTTTCTTGTCGCTTCCACGCTGCAAGCTCCTCATTGGATTGCAAGCTGTGCATTGCTTGAAGGCCTCGGACCCTTTCTGCTTCCAAGCCGCTCTTGCCGTCATTTGCTTGATGATGTGGTCGTGTGGAGTGCATTGTCAAATTACCATATTTGCCTGCCAGTAGTGATGAAAAGCTCTTTTTGGTGTATTGACCATTGTATTTTGTGTTGACTTTGTTGATGGGCGAGATGTCGGATGTTGCAAGATATGGACCGCATAGAGGCAAGCTGTGTCTTTTATGTTGAGATTTGTACGCTTAATCAACTTGAACAAAGCACAATCTGTGTTTTGACTGTCACTACATTGGGAATAGCAATTCTAACAGCATATCATTTCAAAATGTTTAGCATCTGTTTTATGTATGATCCCTGGGATTTCATGAGACAAACATCAGCAGACTTACTTTCTGTGAAAGTATTTGCTGCATATATCTCACAAACATGAGATTTCGTCCATCGTTCACCTCGATTCATCCCCATATGCCGACACATATCATCGGACCGACTTGGTGCAAAACGCAGGATGTTAGGAAACCTGTGCTACCTTCAGCTACACGCAGCAGGATTCATGTTGAGTATCATGTGCAAGTGGGCTGTTACCCATTCCATCTTGACTTGAAGCTACCTATATATTCCACCAGACTTCCCACTGCTTATCGTCATCATCTTCATCGAGGAATCCCACTTCTTTTCATTATCATGATCTCTTCAGTTCCAGATCCGCAACTGATGGCTGCACAAAGACCTCAGCAAGGTGCGAGCGGATATGAATAGAACAAAACGACGGGCTCTTCATCCAATCCGCCACCTGCGAAGACCCATCTAGAACGCAGACACCGCTCAGTCCACTGCGACGCTGCCAATGCAGCCACCGAGAATATGACCCTGAATGCATGGTAAACAATTGTCCGTAAAACCACAAGCAGCAAGAGTAAGAAACAGTACGCAATCGGCTGGGAGTATCGTTGAATCGGGGTAGACGGCCGTAAACTAATGATGATATATACTGCTGGTGTGAGTAGTGAGCTGGGTGACCAATTTATGGTCGCCTGTAATGGGAAACCTCAATGGTCGACAAAGCCATATTTCCCAACAGTCCGCGGAATCTAACATCGTGATGTTGTCAGGTGTGGGAATTTTGCGGACAAATTTACTGATAACCAACCCCGAGAGTAGACAAAACAGGTTTTAACCTCATTACAGGATTCCATGGAAGAGTATATGGCAGTGGTAATTGGCGAATCTGATATGTAGATGCAGGAACTAATTTCTTGTAAATTTTCAACTTGTCTGCAACTATGGCAAGGCATACAGGTCGAGTACAGCTGGAATAGTCTGACATGCATGTTGCCTTCAATATGGGGAAAATGGGCAAAGAAGGGTTTTCGCACACCGCAATAGAGGAAACACGATAACTGATCCAAACACTTCACTCCCAAGTCTCCGGAGAGACGAAGCAGGGAGTTGAGTCGCCTGGGCATAAAAATGTGAATGCTGCGATGGAACGCCACCTGGCAATGATTGAGGATAATCACATGAACAGCTGCCTTCCTTGCGAAAAGGGCACAGTGCAGAATCCCCAGTAATGCTGCAGGTTTGAAGGCACAGGTGCACCTCCACCTGACCGACTCAGACAGCCGACATCAGAACAGATGCTACACCTGCCCGGAATGCCACCTGGTGCACCCGGTAACAATGAGGGAGCTCACACTTCGGAAATCGAGGGTGTGCCACCCGGATATGTGTATATATGTACTTCTCTTTCCGGCACTGAATATTTCGATCTTGATGCATATGCCATGGTTTGCAAGCGCGATACAGATTTCAATCCAAATTTGCTGACTGATGAATGGAAATCCACTGTTTAGTACACTATTGGCTGTGTGGTAATGCGGCTGACATCCATTTTGCAGACGACAGCAGCCTATTGAGTGAACCTGACAGTGATGACGAGCATTGATGGAATGGAATGGGATTTTCGAGTGTATTATGATCTACAATTAACATATACATTAAAGTATATTGTAAAGGATACATCGATATGTACTATTAAAGAACAATGTAGTGATGAAGGAGAAAGTACACGAAGACGATAGAATGGCTGCCAAAACACCATCTATGATATACTATGCCAAATTAAATGATAACATATCGTGGATATGCCCATGGTAAAATGAGCGTCAATGAAGCATCAACCATTTTTAGTCTTGCATCATGGGTAATCTGAGTGGCAATTGGTTGAGACCATTCATAAATGAGGTATTGGCTGGCTTTATAGGCAAAAGGGAGAGCCACACATTCCCTGCCCCATACTGAAAATGAGCGTCAACAGAGCGTCAACGAATATTGGTCTTGTCAGTCATGTAATTCAAAAGCAATTTGGTCATTACATTCCATAATCAAAGTATTTGCCTCCTTTATAGAAAGAAGAGTTAACGACATGCTCCCTGCCCCATCATGAGAATGGGCCTCAATAGAGAGTCAACAATTTTTGTCCTTTCATCATGGGTAATTGAGGTGTGATGGGTCGGTCAATGTCTATACACGATGTTTTGACTGTTCTTCTAGGCTAAAATTCTCATGAACACTTAGTTGCAGCAATGTAAATGAAATGAGTGGATTCTGTCCAGGAGGCTGTCGCGGGAATGTCGCTTGTTTGTTTACCTTGAGTGGATGCTAATTCCTCCTTAATAGAGGTCTGCAATCATGCGCCACTTAGATTACCCAAGATGCGAGACCTTAAATCGTAGATGCTCTGTTGACGCTCATTTTCAAGGTTGGGCAGGTAGCGTTTTGATTCCGCTTTTGCCCATAGAGGAGGCCAACACCTCATTTATGAATGTCTGCAACCAATCGCCACTCAGTGTACCCAAGCTGCAATACCAAAAATTGTTGATGCTCCATTGAGGCTTATTTCCAGGATGGGGCAGGGAGCATGTCTCCCAATTTTTTGATTATAAAGGCGGCCAGTACATGCAAAAAGGAGAAAGATGTACCATAGTTAATATTTCGCTATTAACAGTAGGATATCTGAATGTGACCATAAATAGAACATCCTGAAATGCAGAACCAGAGATTGGACCCAACAGGTATAGCAAACCCCGGCAACACCTGCAGGTTGACGGGTACAGGTCCCATTTTGGACCGCCAAGAAGCAGCGCGTTGTGTTTCTGGAAAGGTATGGAACCGAAATGACCCATTTTTCCAGTCCGAACACGGAACGCTGGCAGGTAACCTGGACCCTTTGCTAGCACCAGATGCACATGGATGCCGTAATTCAGTTAGTATAGAGGTACACATCAAGGCAGAGATCCAGCAAGCTGTGAGATGCACTTGGAGTCCATGATGATGTGAACATAGAGATGTACTTGGTGATTGTACTCGAACAAGTTTAGTGATGCGTGCTGAGGCACTGATCCAGCGAACATGGTGGAGTGTATCGAGGTGGCTGATTGGGTGGCACGACAGGTGCTGAGTCTCCATGGCTTGGTTAGTCAGCTCACAAACATTGGAAGATGACATGTTGAGTTAATATTTCAGCTCCCGTTGAGAGTTGGTGAGTGGCGGATGATCTGTAGAGAGACACAGCAGATGCCGAAACTACATTCTGTGGTTAACTTGAAAATGTGAGAATGAAGGGAGACAGATAATCTTTGCTAGGGATATAAGCGGGTCTGGGTAACCTGCCAGCAGTGCGGGTTTGCACCGCATCAACAGATTAGTTCAGTTCCAGACCTGACCAAAAACCTGACCCGCTGACTCTTGGCGGGCCACACCTGGACCTCTCCGCGTCAACCTGCGGGTTTTGCCGGGTTTGGCTCGACATGTTGGTTCCAATCTCCGCATCTACATTTCGGGTTTCACATTTATTGTTGCATTCAGTTATGCTACTGCTATTCTTAAAATATTGACATTGGTAAGTCACTGTTTGTTTTTGACGTATTGGCAGCCTTAATGATCAAAATGAACAAAGACACGTGCTGTCTAACATCCTGAAAAAAAGCGTCAACTGAGTGTCAATGATTGTTGGTTGTGTATCTTGGGTACTCTGCGGGGCGACAGGTTACACAAAGTCATCAACAATGTATTGGCCGCCTTTATAGCAAATAGAGAAAGCGAAACACTCCCTACCCCATTCTGACAATGAGTGTCAATGGAGCGTCAATGATTTTTGGTATTGTATCTTAGGTAATATGAGTGGGGCTTGGTCACAAGGATCAATACACAATAATATGGCAGTCTTTATAGGCAGATATTTACTGGATATTCCCACCACATCCTCCGGGACAGTAACAACTTATTTCATTTACAGAGCTACCAGTGAGTATTCTTGAGCATTTTAGCGTACAAACACAGTCAAAACGCTGTATATTGACCATAACGGCCACATTGGGCTGTGCTTAGCCATGATCGAAGCCCAACAATCATTCACGCTCATTTGATGCTCATTTTCAAGCTGGGGCAGGGTGCGTTTCACTTTCTGTTTTTCCTATAAAGGCACCCAATACTTTGTTTATGACTGTCTGCAACCTGTCGCCCCCCAGATTACGCAAGATACACGACCAACAATCGTTGACGCTCTGTTGACACTCATTCTCATGATGGGGCAGGGAGGGAATCGCTATCTCTGTTGCAAATTTAAGGTGGCAAATAGTTCCTTAATGACTGTCTACAACCAGTCGCCACCCAGATTACCAAAGTTACACAACAAACAATCATTGATGCTCTGTTGCCGCTCTGTTGACACTCCGTTGACGCTCATTTCCAAGATGGGGCAGGGAGGGTATTGCAATGTGTTTTACCTATCAAAGTGCTTAATTATTCCTCTATGACTGTATGCAACCTATCGGCAGACTGATTACCCAGGATGCATGACCAAAAATTGTTGACACTGCGTTGATGCTCATTTTCAAGATGAGGTAGGGAGCGTGTTGCTATGATTTTTGTCAATAAAGGCGGCCAATACTCTGATTATGTATAACCACGGCCAAATCGATCATAAATTACCAGACTTAGATGACCTAAAATTGTTGACGCTCCATTGACGCTCATTTTGCCATGGGTGTATCCCCAATATGAAATCACTTGATTTGGTGTAGTTTATCATTCACATTGTTTTGGCAGCCTTTCTAGCGTTTTCATTTACTTTCTCCTTTGATCACTACATTGTTCTTTAATAATACATATAAAGATATCCTTTGAAATATACTTCACAGTGTCCGCTAATTGTAAATAAAAATAATCTCCAAAATCCTGTACATTTCCAGTAATGCTTGTCATCACTTGCAGGTTCGCTCAATAGGCTGCTCTCCTCTTCAAAATGGATGTTAGCTGCATCACCACGCAGCAGATAGTGTACTAACCAGTGGATGTTTCTTCATCAGTCAGCATATCTGGATTAAAATCTGTATTGTGCTGGCTATCCTGGGCATATGCATCAAGTCTAAAGGATTCAGCGCAGGGAAGAGAAGTATGTGAATACACAGAGCTGGGTGGCAAAATGTTGATTTGGGAACGTTGAGCTCCGTAGTGGTTACCGGTTGGGGCAGGTGGCGTTCCGGGCAGATGTGGCGTTGGCTCTGGAGTTGGCTCTCTGCGTTGGCTGGGTGGAGGTGCACCTGTTCCTCTGCGTCTCCAGCGTGTCTGCGGATTCTTTGCAGTGCAATGTTGGCAAGGAAGGCATCTGGCCATGTGGTTTTGAAGAGCCATAGCCAGGTGTCTTTCTATTGCAGCCTTCACCTCTGTATGCATAAGAATCTCAACAACCCAATTCTTCTCTTCTCAGACTTTGGCATGAGGCTTCTTGATCAGATATTCCGTTTCCTCCATCGTGAGGCAAGAAAACCCTCCTTTGGCCATTCTGGCCATAATCAAGGCCAGGCACATGTCGGACTGTTCCAGCTAGACCCGATCTCCTTGTCTTGCCATAGTAGCAGACATGTCCAACACCTACAAGAAATACATTGCTGCTTCTAACAATGTGATTCGGCTACTACCTCAACCATACATGCTTCCGCAGCTTCCTCTAAGGTGCTTAACGCCTGATCTGTCCACTGATGGGGATGCTTATCAGGAAATTGGTCCTCAAAAATCATGAGCTGACATCATCATGAAGTTCAATTTTGTGGACTGTGGGAACAAATGCCTTGGTCAAGTATGGAAGTTTCCGATTACGGGCAGCGATACATTGTTTACGTAGTTCTCTATGTACGCCTGCTGTATGTTATATGGGGAATTGACAGCCGTTCACCTCCATATGGATATAGTCACATCAAACTGCACACTGCTACTTATTCTTGCTGCTTCCACCCTTACGGACGATTATTAAATGTGCATCCTGGGTCATATTTCTGGTGGCTGCATTGGGAACGCCGCGGTGGACGAACTGGTGTCTACATTCCTGTTCTGTGCCAATCAGTGAGGTATTTGATGAAGTGCCCGTGGATCAGCTTGATTCAGATCCGCTCTCACCTGGCTGCGGTTGATGTGTATTCAAGATTTGCTGGTGTGGAATAGAAGATGAAGATGATAACGAAAAGGAGTGGGAAGTCTTGATGACTATATAGTTAGCTCCCAGTCAGAATGGAATAAGTAGCAGCCAACATGTTCGTTATACTCGAGATGAATCCTGGTGCAGAAGGCTGCAGGTTGCAGTGGGTTTCCCACCCCCCCGCGATTTGCAATACGTTGGTCTGATGCTGTTTGAATGTTTACACGGCATAGATTGTGGTGGATGACTGCCGAAATCACATGATTATCAGATATGAATAGGACATTGTTCAAGGGAAAGGATGTCTGATGATGTTTTTCTCAAATAATCCCCGGGATATTACATGAAACTGACACTAACAATCAAGTCATGTTGTACAGTTAGCCTAACTATTCCCATTTTATTGACAGTGAAAAGGCAGATTTTGCTTTGTTCAAGATGATTAAACATAGCAACCTTGACATACAAGACGCAGCTTGCCTCCATATTGTCCATATCTTGCAACATCCAACATCTCGCCCAACAACAGAGTCAATGCAAATTACAATGGTCAATGCTCCGAAAAAGAACTTTTGACCACTTCCAGCTGGCAAATATGGCAAATAAACACAGCGGTCCACACAACAACATCATCAAGCGAACGAAGGCAACAGCGGCTTGGAAGCAGAAGGAGTCTGAGACCTTGAGACATTGCGCAGCTTGCGATCCAAAATGAATCCTGTGGCCAAGAAACAACGAGAAACGCTCTTCGTCAGCAATGGAGAGAAGAAACAATGGATTGAGGATTATGTTGCGAGAGAAACTCCTGGGTTGAGAAAGGGAGTTGAAGATGCAAAGACAGCGGTTCAGCAGGAGCAGGAAGATAAGAGCGAAGCTGAAAATGTGCGATTGATGAATGGAGATCCAGAATTGGCATTTCAGGTGATGGCGCTTGCGGTCGGAGAGGGGCGGAGTGATCTTGCAAGTTCTGACAATGGGGAGGATGGGGAAGATGAGAATCATGAAGAGACAGAGCAAGGCCAGCAGAGCAAAGATGACCAACGCGGCGGGGTGATGGGCACACACTCCAATGCGGAACTGCAGCACATGGACTGGTTTCGACAGAAGCAGATGAAGCATGAAGAATTGACACAGCAGGGATGGGAGGACACAGCCTACAACTCTCGTGAGAGAGATAAGAAGTACGGCACATCCAAATGGATTGTTCGGGCAGCTGTTACACCGCAAACGGATAATTCTGTAGCCGCACCTGCACCGACAACTTTTGGAGAGCTTATGAAGTATCATGACATTGTGCCCGGAATATCATGAATGCCGCAAGGGACTTGTCGACCAGGAAGTAGTCATAGTTGGCTAGGTTCTGGGAAGCCATATTCGAACACAAGTATACCTGGTCTTGCACCCCCTGAGGAACATGATTCATTACTCATTCAGAATGCGAACCTTGTTGGACTTGTAAGCTATTACCTCTGCATATAGCCTCCCCAGCTGATCACCATATAGAAATTGGATTCGGACGATGACATGGTGACAGCTCCTCTGTCATTGGAGGAATAGAGAGGCAAATTGGTATGTTTCACGTCATATCTTAGTGAAAAGCAACTTGCGTACCAATTTTGCTAAGTGTCAGGGTTGTCTTGATTTCAGTGACCAAATTGTGAGATATGATAATTCATCTCTGCATGTGCATGGGTCAAACACACCATGCGCAAGTTCTAGAATCCAAATCTAGCTGTAAGCCTGCCAATAAGTGCGATTTCTGTTTGGCAATTCCTGTTAAGTGAGAAAGCACAAGCTATATTACTGACGAAATATACTAACAAAATGTAAGTGCATGATGTCATATGAGTCATAGAAAGAGCGGTCAGTGCTCAACAGGAATCTTTCTGAATGACCACCGTGAAGGTGCATTCATCCATGCATCCAACTGCATAACTGTCTGCACAGACCTGGTGCACATGGTTGTGATAGTTGAAATTGCTTATGGAATGTCATGGTGATCGAGTAGCAGGAGCTGGGTGAGGACAGCTGAGGAAGTCGAGCTATAGTTACCAAAGACTAGTGTAATGATCTACATGCTGTAAATTGCCGGCCGAAAGCGCAGGGATGTTTTAAAGCCATGTCATCCCTTACTTAGACAGCACGGATAGAGGTTAATCAGGAATTGAGAGGCCACAACACTCCTGGATGCAAATGATAATACTGAGAAACGCAATACTGGATGTCAATAGAGAGTATACGATTCGCTGGATACAAGTATTGGGTGTACGAAGGCTGTTTCGATGTGATTCATGTGAGCGTCCACAGAGAGTCACCGATTTTTAGTCTTACACATTCGGGTAAGGCCGTATATCTATAAATGGCCTTGTATGAGAGTATATGGCAAGATACGGTTGCACACGTGGATGTGGTAATATATTAGGGTAGTTGATAGGTAAGATTATCGCTAGCAATCTCCGAGAGATCGCGAGTTGTCAAAACACTAATGAGGTCAACTGGCCCTGGACACGTCCCGTGCCATATCGGAGAATCAAATCATGACTGCCTTTACGAATCAGCACTCAAAGGGCTGCATTGTCACATCCCGCCAAAGTGAATGTATTGGTGGGCATGATACTGAAAAAGGCAAACAACGCGCTCGTTGCCCCACACTAAAAATCAACGTCAATGGAGAGTCAACGAGTTCTGGCCTTGCAACTTGCACAACCAAAGGGCTGTGCGGCGAAATTAACTCATACTCAAGCTATCAGCCGCCATTCGGGGCAATGATGGTTGCGGCAACATCACTGCAATGTCCTCGAAATGAGCATCATCAGCCCGTCAATGACTTTTGGCATCGCATCTTGGAAAATTCAAGGGCTGTGCAGTGACAATAACCCATAATCAAACTATTGGCCACCTTTCTAGGCAAAAATGATTGCGACAACATCGCTGCAATGTCCAAAAATTGAGCATCAACTGAGTGTCCACGATTTCAGGCCTTGCATTTTGAATCATCAAGCAGTGGTGCGACCACATGAATCCATAATTGAACCCTTGGCCTCCTTTCAAGGAAAAACACCCTTTCGACAACATTGTAACCATTCCCTCAAATAGAGCGTCAACGAACTGTCGATGATTATAGGCCTTGAAGCTTGGAAAATTGAGGGACTGTATGACCATAGTAATCCAGAATCAAAGTGTCGGCCCTGTGTGTGGGCAACAATGCTTGCAACAACATCGTAACTATGTTCTATAATGGGCGACAATGCAGCGTCAACACAGAGTCAACGAAGTGTTGATGATTTTTCATTTTGCATCTTGAATAATCTATGGGGTATGGCGTGAGGTTAATTCACAATCAACCTATCAGTAGCCATGATTGGTAAAAAGGGTAGTGACAATATCGCTTCCATCTCATACAATGGTGCGCCCATGGAGCCTCAACAATGTTCGTGGGGGCGTAGTATGCTACAGAGCAATGAACCGCATTACACTATTCATAAATTGAATTCACGTGGTCGGTCTTTTCAATATGTCCTTGTATCCAACTTCACAATTATCCATCCAATGTCTCACAGATCTGATTTCTTTCATGTAGCTCTAGAGTCAATATTTAAAGACCTGCATCCTGCTTTACTATAACGTAACTTTGGGCAGTCTCTCAAGTCGGATTACCCAGATTTCTAATTCCCACTACCATGTCAGATTCAAATACTTGAAATACCTCATTTCTAGAGATTATGATTTCTTCCGAAAATGAACGAGTCTTTAATCATGATTTCAGTCACCATACTGTACACATCATCATCGATGCTTGGTGGGCTTCAATCAAAGTAGGCTAGAACCATCCCATTGGTTCGAATAATTCTCAACATGCATCTTCATGGCAATTGTATTGGCACTGCGGAATTGAGGAGGCCGGATGCCATGAAATACTGTATACCATTTGTCATCAAGTTCGTCACAATCCATCAGGACAATGGACCAGCTCCATGAGGAAACACTTGGGGGCAGAAGCACACATCGCAAAGTTAAACAAATTAACAGAGTCGGAAGTTACAGAACTGACAAGTTGGAGGTTGATGATTCAGCTTTGGCCATCCTGGAGAGGAAGGGAAGTCGAGGAATTACAATGGTCAGTTCGTAGAGGTAATTCATATTTAACATCCAGGTAAATCCAGATTGACTGAAATGACAGACAAAACGCTTCGAACTGGCAGCTGAGGACTTTAAAACTTGTGAATTTCAACAAGACGTATGGAATCGCTACCTCATGTTAGGATGTCTTTCGGCTCATATTCCATGGAACGCGATTTCAAATCTCGAGCTACGATGGTCATATAAACGATTAAAAAGTGATCTAGTGCTGGTGTCCACCACGACCCATAGCAACATTTGCTGAAGGGATTACTCAGTGAGCGTGGATGCAACTACATCAGCAACAACTCTAGCTTCCGTCAGAAACACACGGGTGTTCCGGAGAGCGCTGACGGCTCTAACGGAACCTCGTGCCCTCTGACGGAGAATTCCGCGCTTCCCATCGGCCAGGCGACGAGTCTCAACTCGCGTTGCATTCATACCTCTCCCTGTGTTTTCTGGACTGATGTAGTGGCCTTGAGGTGCACCTGGGAGCACCTAGGAGCACGTTGAATCACTGTAGAGCAGTCTTGGAAAAACATCTTTGGGAATGCTGCTGTTGCGGCTGGAAATCATAGCTACTACTTATCGTTCAACGATTTTCAAAACTTATGCATTCAGTTTGTATTCTCATCTATGTATCTATGTATCTATATAGCTACCTATCTACACA
>Ga0307515_10001715_pt1 | contig 48816 bp, 66 predicted proteins | sample 17_EM_MG_FD_194513 | JGI IMG/M metagenome (GOLD analysis project Ga0307515, IMG submission 194513) | Populus trichocarpa ectomycorrhiza microbial communities from riparian zone in the Pacific Northwest, United States - 17_EM | ecosystem: Host-associated > Plants > Roots > Unclassified | place... | reverse complement strand
TTGAACTTACAAACTGCACTGCACTGCACTGTGAGCCTCCACCAACTGCACTGCACTGCCAAGAACTAACTACATACCGCACTGGTTAACTCTTTACAAGCAGTGCACTGGTTCAACCGTTGGGAGGCCTGCCCGTAGTTTTCTCAAGAGCAGGCAATAAGCAACACCGACGAAGAAGGAAGTTGATGAACAGGAAACAGCAATTAGGAGCAGCAGAAGCAGCTTCTAATTTCCTCTCTGCCATTGTTAAAGTTGAAGATATTGCAAGGTGCGATCGGTAAAAAAATATCATATTTAAATCTATGGTCTACCGACATTTTCTGGACTATACATCTCGTAGTCGCTGTTAAGGATATACCCAACATGCATCTTCCACCCCGACGTAGAGCCTTAACGACCCTAGTATCCACCCAAAGTGTGTCTTTTCGGCCCTATCACTTCGGGGAAGAAGGTAGAGGGAGGGATCTTCCCAACCTAGCCGGTCATCCGGAGGGGGAGGGAAATTGTGCACTGTCATACCCTTGATGGAGTGAATACAGTATTATTAAACCCCCCAAAAAGAAGTCACTGCGTTGTAGATATGAAAATCTTCATATCACATGCACTTTTCCTGCAGGGACTCAGGACTTTAGGTGAGGTTCACCTCCGTGGCAGCTATGATCTCAACAGTTGGTCATCTATTGTTCTGCGATTGGCCTTTCAATATCTAGAGTTGTGTGTGTTTTCGTTGTTCTGCAGGTGTGCAGCGAGTAGCATGGTGGTGCTTATTGTTAGCTGTGAATGGTTGACGCTTTCTTTGGTTCCGTGAATCTGAATTTCAGAGTTTGTGTGGGATGATTCCTAAATAAGATAGGTTATACAGGCACTCAGCTACCTCTGGCCATGCCAGCTTGGTAAAATATTTAGTTGCAACAGACTGCCATTTGGATGACGCTTCATTAACTTGACACGACTTACCAGCGTCGTCACGTCACTCATCTCCGAGGATAGGTAGCATTCCGAGTAATTCTTTTCTTATTCTCGGTTCTTGATAGTTCGAAGAATGCTACGATAGTTCTTTTGGCCTCCTTAGCCTTCTGCTTTCCCTTTTGTTGTGCAGTGAATCGCTTCGGGCATGACGATGCAGGTGGTGATGACGGTGGAGGTGGTTACAGCTTGATTCTGAAAGCATGACGTCTTTTGAGCCTGACAACGTTATTATCTAGAAGTTTTCCGAGAAACGGATGTAATTATATTCTCTGAAGGCCGCACACTTGTATGCAAGCGATTAGCGCTTCCTATAGTTATCAAATGGCAGGATCGTAATGCCCTAAAAAGTTCACTGTGCAGGGCGGAGCGTGCTAATTCTCTATGTGCGGTGGTGCGACGTAAATTGCGAAATGGGAGTTTAAGTCGAGGGGGGCTTGTTTGCTAGTCGTTAATCTTCGCGCGTGCGATAGGGACCGCACATTTCAACGACTACTTCCCACAAGTCAAGGTCCTCCCAATAGCAATGGCACCCTATTCGCTAGTCATCCGACGGGAGCGTTTAGGGCATCTACCGTAGATATTATAATCACGATATCGTACGTTCACTGGCTAGTCAGTCGAGCAAAAGAATAATAATCGCCCGCTCGGAGGTACGCAACGTGGTAGACACAGAGCTTTATTAAAACGAAATGCAGAGAACTGTATGCGCAAGGAAAGATCAAAAATAAGCCAATCAAGGTACACTAGCGAAAGAAACAATGTCAAGCGGATATTGAAACTTAGTACGCTCCCATTCGAATTCCATACCCAACCTCTGTTTCCGTTCAATACCCTCTGCTAGATACCATATGCGCGGACGGCAATGTCAACGCTCGCGGTATTGATGATTCTAATTCCCAGTACTGTGTGTTAGCTGGCTATTGCCTTCGTCTATGTCGAAGGTTACAAGACCCATGGCTGTGATAGTGTACATCCCCATTAATGGTAAGTGTGTAGACCAGCGCGCTGTTGTTGGCGGCTGCGGACCCGGTCGACGATGGAGGGTTCATACCAGCTAACTGAGTATTACCAGTCTCATCCGGGATTCTCCCTTGGTTCTAAATAAGTATAAGAATGCGATGGAATAGACCACGTGAGAGTACAGCACCGTACCTTTCCAGCTTTCCGTCCACATTGCCATTGCCTCTACCCGAAGTAAACGCCAACCGCGGCAATCGGCACTGCGATACCCGTATATACCAGTCCGCTTACACTAATTGTGGTGACATTCGAATTATCGGCTCTTCTTGTAAGGTGTTGGATCGGTGTGCCGTGTCCGAGACTAGAAAGAAGGAAGACCGCGATGATATATGTGAGGCGCTCTAGTCGGCTGTAAGTTGTTGCTTTGGGCAGTTTTTCTCCGGCGCGGAATAGGTCTTACCCATAAATTGAAGGTAGAGAAGCCAGTCAGTATGTAATTGATTGAAGACGACCAAATTCTTCAGAGAAACGGATAAATGATTGGCTACTGTAAAAGGTAAAGTGGTGGCCAAGTCGAGCTGTATAGCGGTTCAACCAGACTAAAAGTTGAATGTGAAAAGAAGTGACAGGGCTGGATGTGTTGGTTTAGGGGTTGCCAATACTGCATAAAGAGTCAAGGTAGAAAGGGCAAGTTAGGTGGTTGAGTTTGTTGTCGATGTTAGGGAGGATTGGATGGTAGATATCAGAGAATCCGTGACCGGATATGTAGGACAAACTCATTCCTGAACCTGAAAAGGTTAACGTGCATGGTGCATCAGACCATATCCAGCAGGGGTTACCATTGGCCACAGCGATGCCGGTGATCACTTAAAGGTTAGCGCGGACACCATTGACCGGCGTTCATAATGAAAAATATCAGATAGTAAGCGATAAGAGGCATACAGCAAAATGGGTGGCACCCGTAAAGGGCTTGAAGATCACGTGGCATTACTTCGATACTTTTAACTTGGTTACAGGGACAACAGAAGCAAGCAATCCCTACTGATTATACTGTCGCAGGTTTTAGGTTCTACAATAGTTCTGGAGTAATCGTAAGGTAGAGAAGTGTGGGGTAAGGGACCACTGATCAGAACACCCTTCGGAAGTCAACAACTACGATAGCAATTGAAAAACGGACAGCGGCAATCGATTTCTAACGTCGAATTGACCCCGGAACGAGCTCCCCAGCACCTTCTGGACCGCCGGAGGAGTGCGCGCACAAGAATCCACGCAAATGAGTGGATTCGCGTAAAGTCTTGGCAGAAAGTGCGATTGACGCGACGCGTCGGCCTGTTAATGTGAATGAGTGAGTTGATGGTAGGGACAAGAGAGAAAGACAAAGGTGGGTCTTAAGTATGAAGAGCATGAGGGCGAGCATCGTGTGAAGTCTAAAATGGACAGTCATGGTGTGAAGTCTAGTGAGACAGTCATGACCATGCACTGAACCTTAGGGCTTCCTGCAACACTCCCCCCTCTTGCTGCACTCTGTGAAGCAAGAACTAACTAAACAAATGTGAGTACCAAGCATGATTGAAACATCCATATAAACAAGTGATAGCAAGCATACATGCACTGCAAGTGATTTCCATAGTAGCCTTCTCAAAAACCCTGCTTGTAAGAAGTGACTGTGAGAGCAGGGAAAAGAGTACCACTGTAGCCTATGGATGGTCATCCATAAACAAACAAGTGCATCAAACAATTTTAAAAGCAATGGTCCATTCAATTCCACCTCGTTCTCGAATGTGCATTACCACAGTCCCATGCCCTGCGTAAATTTCGTGTTCATCTCTTTGGTTAGTGACTTCGTTAGAATATCGGCCAGATTGTCGTTCATGTGTATGTAGGAGTAGTCGACGATCTTGCGAGTATGGAGATCTCGACTGTCATGATAGGAAACATAGATGCGCTTCGTTCTGGCCTTGATCACTCCGGTTGTAATATGTGTGAGAGCACCCTGATTGTCACAGTAGATCGATGACAGGGAAGCGTCGCTCGGAGAGCGGTGAATATCTCTCCCCATTTGTAGCAGTCATCTCGCTTCTTGGCAGGTTTCCGACCAGGTGATGAATTCGGCTTCGAGAATTGATAGGCCGATAAGGTCTTGCATCCGAGACTGCCATGATATGGAGCCTTGTTCATGACACGTAAGAGAACCATGTTCACCTTGAGACATGCGGTCTGTGCTATCGCTGGCCCAATCTCAGTCCACATATACGATGACGCCGCAGTTGCCATTAAAGTGCAGTTGACAGTCTGCTGTGGCTTTGAGATGCTGGAGGACAGTCTTTGCTGCGGTCATATGGCTGGTGAATGGACAGGAATTGTATCGGCAGAGAGCAGCAACTGCAAATGATATATCCGGCCGCATTGGAAGTGCTGCATACATCAACAATCTCACAATCGCTTGATTGTTCATCACACTGTCATTGATGAGTTCCTTGTTCCCCCGATTGTCCGCTAGGTCGAGTTTCAATTTGGGGTCCATGGGAGTAGTCACTGCATGAGCATCATGCATGTGGCATTGTTTGAAAATTGTGGTGATGAAGGCATTCTGGCCAAGACTGATGCTAGTGCCATTTTCATTGCGGTGGATCTCGATGCCGAGGAATTGCCACTCTGGACCGAGGTTTGTGGTCAGAGATTTCACAGACAGCGTCGTCTTGATCTCGATTGCTGCGTTGGTGTCAAACTCCATATGAGAATACATCATGGAGATGTCATCGACGTACACAAGGATGAGAATGCCATCGCTGAGGATACTGAGGATAGAATCAGCTGCGGACAGAGTGTATCCGAGGAAGAGGAGGAACTTATTGATATAACTATGCCAACGCCGTAGTGCCTGTTTGAGGTCATAGAGAGCTTATCTCAGTCTCACAATGATGGGCGGAGCGAGCGCATTGTGGCGTTCTGGCGAACCTTCTGGCAGTACCATATTGACATCATCGTCATCAACATCAAGGTTGAGAAATGTGGGGACTACATCCAAGTGATCGATGTTCCATCGACATCTTCCAACCAGGGAGATGAGATGTTGACAGGTAGTTAGCTTTCCCACAGGAGCATATGTCTCACCGAAATTAGTTGGCTCATAGCCTTTGATGACTAGGCATGCCTTGTAACATGTAGACTCCTTGGGGTTTCACATAGTCTTGAAGACAAATCTGGAGCCAACTGGCTTCACAAGCAATTGCATGGCTTCTTTGGAGTGGACTGAGGTGAAGGTATTGTTCAAGAAGATGGAAGTGCTCTCTTCATCAATGGCTCACTTCCAGTGATCTTGAAGTGGACCTGCCACAGCTTCGGCATGTGTCAATCGGTCTCCATTGATAGCGGTTGATGCAAGTGCTGATGCCATCAATCGTGCCGCGGAGGCCTTGCCTTGACTTCTTGTGACGCAACACATGTTCAATGGTGGTGGCTCTTGAGTTGAATTCATGCTGATGGCTGCGGCTTGCCTGCGGGAAGTGTGATGCTCACGGTGGAGACATTGGCTGTATTCAATAAGTTGTCTCGATGCTGGTGGCTCGCACGTGCGATGATTATGTCTGTGTGCGAGAATGATTACGTCCCCCTCTTCAGAAGGATATGATCTCAAAATTTGAATACATGGAGACATTGACCAGTATGGTTATCGGGCAGATGGCAATGCACATCTGCCACATCATCAGTGTGGCCTTAATTACCACCTCTGAGGTCTTCACCCGTTCCACTGATGTTCTTGGGACGGCCATGGAGAAGTCCGTCTCCACCTGTTCCAATGGCAGCGTTCTGTGATCGCAGAAGTCCATCTCCAGTGTGAAGTTTCTTAATGTATTCAGCATCTTCTGGCAGTGTAAAAATATCAATTCCGTCTGTGGCGCATGAAATGCATGCAGTTCCCTCTTCATCAATGACTACTTCTGACTGTACCTGAACCACTGCAAAATGTGGGTTCCAAATCCTCCAAAATGTTGTTGAATTGTGGGTGTAGCCTACCAACCTCCAGGGCTTTGATCGAGGACTGAATTTACTTTGGTGCTGGGCTTCGTGGATGAGCTCGCTCTCATAGCAGCCCAATCGTCGCAGGAGGTGAACAGGGGCTTTGTATGACATCTTGTTGCCGGCATCATCGTGAGGGGGCTTGCAAATGGTATAAAGCATGTCGTATGGAGTTTCGTATGGTGCTTTGTAGCCATCGTGGTAATCTAGTTTCATCAGTCCTTTGGTTGGAGATCGCTGATCGAGGCAGACTGCAGTGTTGACAGCTTTCTCCCAAAACTGGATAGGTGCCTGACAGTCTATTATCGTACACCTTGCCTTTTCAGTGATCATCCTGATCAACCTCTCTGCAATGTCAATCTTATGGGGAGAGTATGGAGGGCAGGGTTCATAAGTTGTACCACTGGCAGTGAGCACTCAGCGGAAGGTCTTGTTATCGTACTCCTCTCGGCTTATTGCATCGGAATCATTTGATTTGATAGCCCTGGCCCAGAGCATCAAATTTGGGCTGAAGGGTCTTGTAGGCGGAGGTGCAAGTTTCCAACTTCTTTTCAAGGATCTTCCATACAAATGTGAAGTGGACATCGTCGTCAACGAATAGCATGAATATGCTTGTTACTGCCGACAGTCACAGTGGAGAATGGACCGCATAAATCTGAGTGTACCAGCTCAAAGGCCTATGAAGTGTTCTTGACATTGAATCGAACGACCTTTTGCTTGTACTTGGTCTGCAAGCACATGGTGCACATTGAATGATCGTTCGTGTATTCGGAGATCAGAGATCGCACGGAGATGGAGTGCATATGGGGAAAGTGGTAATGACAGAATCATAACTGTGAGATGGTGAGAGCCTTGCAAGTAGGCTCTGACTTCGTGGCGGCGATTGGTGGGCTTGTAGCCTGACAAGTAGGTCCACTCAGAGGTGCATTCGGGTTCAGGGATAGACTGGTAGGTGCGAGAGTGGGTATGCTTCTTGGTCTGTTCCTCCAAGTCGACTTGGCGATTGTAGCTCCAGTGATTGTGATTGAGGAATAACTCGGAACTGTGCTTGAATATGTGCTTTGAGCTGTGATTGGAAGTTTCATTGGAGATCCATCCCAGGTTGTTGCGATGTGTGAGTTAGCAACGTTGGGAGTTATGAAGTAAAGGTCATTGATACAATGATCAGTGATTGTGATCGGTGATTGGGGTGATGATATGGAGCGTTTGCCGCTGCCCAAGATGGCTGTGGATCCGGCGAAGTCCCCTAGATTGACGGAGAATGGAGAAAGATGGAATGTAGCTGTATAACTATCATCGATCTTGTAGCCCTGACATCAGCAAACTGTATTTCAGTCACTGGGTGCCTCCAGATCTGTCAGAGAGGATGTGGAATGTAAACTTATAAGAGTCAATTTCAGGAGAGTGTCAAACCCTAGGAGGGCATTCCGGCTGGCCTTCTGAGTACCTGGGATCTCTGAGGGTTTCTACTGGAGTACGATTGGAGTGATTGTGATAAGTTTGGGAACACCTTAAAGAACCAGAGAGAACTTTCGGTGCACCTGTGAGCACCTGGGAGCACCGGCAGGTTGTCTGGGAGCGCTGGCACCATCCGTTGGAGCTTCGGTATTAAGTCTTGGAGTGCTGGCAACAAGTCTGGGAGTTCAAACACCAAGCCTGGGAGCACCGGCAAGTCTGGAAGGATCTCAAATCACAGTAGCGCTGTCTGGGAAAAACAACATTTGCCATGGGATTGCTGCTGGTGTGGATGGAAATCATAGCTTCTACTTATTGTCCATTGATTTTTAAAACTCATGTATTCAGTTTGTACTCCAATCTATAGATCTATATACCTACCAAATCTACATACAGTATATCTGGACTGGCTGCAGGCGGTGCTGGAGAGCAATTTGAGGTGAGCCTGAAGATGACAATTGAGTGAACTCAGAGATGCACTTTCAAGGTCGAGATTGAGTAAACTCAGAAATGCACTTGGATCCCATCTTTGAGTGAGTTTGGAGATGCACTTGGAGGCCGAGATTGAGTGAACTCAGAGATGCACTTGGAGGCTGTAATCGAGCAAGTTTGGAGATGCACTTGGAGGCCGGAATTGAGTGAAACTCAGAGAGACACTTGGAGGCTGTGAACAAACATGATTAGAGATCCACTTGCAGGCCATGACTGTGTGAACTTGGACGCTGTGATCTAGTGAGGTTGGAGATGCACTTGGAGGCCATAATAGAGCGAGATTGGGGGAGGAATCCCAGGTGGTCGATGCGTTGCGCGCCGGGTCCTAAGACTCTATTAATCAGTCAGGTACAGTAACTCACAACTGTGGGAATGGGATGAGGTGACTTTACCTGTCAGCCCTAATGAAGAGCTGGCTGGTGGCGGTCGATCTTGTAGGTGTGCACACTAGAAGCCGAAGCTACATTCCGGGGTCAACTAGCAATTGTGAGAACGAAAGGAAGATAGATAATCTTGGGTGTATGGTGTACTTGGTGTATGCTGAAATAGATGTATGCTGTACTCGGTGTATGCTGAACTCGGTGAATGGTATACCCGGTGTATGCTGTACCCGATGTATGCTGTACCCAGTATATGCTGTACCCGGTGTATGCTATACCCAGTGTATGCTGTACTTGGTCTATGCTGTACTCAGTCTTAACTCTGGATCATGGCATAGAGAGATAGGGAGGGATGACTTAACTTTGTGTTCTGCAATAATACTAGAGTTGTGGATGAGACAGAGAGATGGGGGATGAAGATGGAAACAATATGGAGGATATGAGCAGATGTGAGAAATCACAGGTATGACTTGAGTGATGGGGTTTGGAAGACCTCGTATCGATGTAATTACCTGCCCAAAGGGGACTTGCACCTGCAGAATGTGGGATGGTAAAGTGACTCTCACACGAAATTCTGTAAGTCTCTGTTTCTCATGATGATTTCCCACATCACCTCTCATCTCTCTCTTTCTCGTCCTCAACTCTACCATGACCTAAGAACACAAAGTTAAGCCATCCCTCCCTATCTCTCCATGCCATGATCATGAGTTAACACTGAATACAGCATACGCTAAGTTCTGCATCATCTCAAGATCGACTAATTGCCACTCCCAGCCAGTCTCATCTCTCGGCAGACCTTATTGTATTCAATTCTCTACATTCACACAATTCCGAGTTAACCAATGAATTGAGTTTCAGCTTCCGTTGCGTCTCCTTCGAGATCCACCTCCTACAAGTACTCCTCCAATCTCGATTAATCATGGCTTCGGAGCGGATCTCCAAACTCGCTCGATTACGGCCTCCAAGTCCATCTGCAAGTTTACACGATCATAGCCTCCAACTTCATCTCTAATCTCGCTTGATCATGGCCTTCAAGTTCTCAAGATCATGGCCTGCAAGTGCATCTCCAAACTCACTCGATTACGGCCTCCAAGTCCATCTTGGTGTTCAATCGATCTCTGCCTCCAAGTTTATCTCCAAACTATCTCGATCATGGCCGCTTTGTGCATCTCTGAGATCCCTCGATCTTGACCTCCAAGAGCATCTCAAGCGTCGCTCAATCAGACTCTCGGAGTCGATCTCTATGTTAACCTCATAGTGATGTGGTGAAATGGTGCAGCTAGAACGCAGACAGTCCATCATCTACATTGCGTCCCACCTCGCATGGCATGGGAAGCAAATTCATGAGAAAGAGTTGTTCTGGCTCGAGGAGAGTAGGAAGGGGGTGAGATGAAACGACGTGATAACCCGGCCACGATGAAGCACAAAAATCCTGTGGATGTAAGAAAGCCTGGCAACGGTATGTGGGACCAAGCGCTGTGGTGGATAGAGTGTGTACTTCGTATAATGTGAAGATGTCTATCTACTCTGTGGTTTCCCAAATATATACCACCTGTTGCTGAGTTCATATGCATTAGCTGTGTATCTCCATATGTATGTATATAGCGAGACATAGATGATAGATGCCATATTGTGATGTTGTGAATCGTGTTACTGTAACAATGACAAATATGATAAACAAAATGCCTTCTGGAACCCTAACAACAGCTACTGTGAGAATATGGGACCAAGTCTCCCGCAGAGCTTGCCCAGAGGTCTTAACTGTTCTCGAAGTCTCCCGCAGACCTGCGCAGAGGGCTCAGTAGCTCTAAACTTTGACTATTCCAATAGTCAAATCTCGTAGCGTCCTGAATGCACTTCCATTACTGCAGGTGCATTCAACATCACCTGAGATTGCTCTTGCATTGTCTGAAGGCATATTACAAAGCTCCAGGGGGGCCAGGGAGCATCTGGAAGTACTTGGAAGCACTGGTGAGTGTTACAGGGGTGTTCAATTCCCAATAATCAATACAACATTGATTGAATTAAATACAGCCGCCTATCTAAATACTCTTTCTTTCCTCGTCTTGTCCCAAGACTCAACCTCTTGACCTTCTTTCAAGAGCTTCCAAATCAAACCTCCTCCAATGTCTGTCCGAAATATAAATGAAGACTAGGCTTTCTCATCGAACAACAGGTCTTGCGAATATTCCTCCACTGGAAACAAATGGGCGTTGAGATATCGCAACATCAGATAACCAATATTCTCGAGTTGGCAGAAACGAAAACCCACACGCTAGGTGTGGGTTAATCAGAGCTCTTCCAATTGAAAAAGCAGATTGCTGAAACTGTCGACAGTCTTCTGCAGTGCATACTCGGCTTGTGTAGGTTGTCGTCCAGGCATAGGTTGCCCAGTCACGAGTGTGTATGAGGGAAGTAATTGTGATTGTAATAGATAGAATTGTTAATAATATTTGATGATCTGCTTCGGTGTATCTGAATGTTCATTGCTGCTTGCCCCCTTTCTTTTCGAGCCCAAAGCCCCCTCTTCTATAGCAATCCGCCATCACTAAAACACCTGTGCAGCTCTTGATAGCTCTTATCGCAGACATGCGCTATTCGCACCCGCACATATCGAGCCACTCATCCCTTTGGTTATTGTGTCATGCCCTGAGGCCTTTTCGCCTCACCATGCACAATATCATTTGCCCACTTAATAATTCTCTCACACATTCCTTGATTCTTCGCAAACGCTTGAGCCAATAGTTGGAACATTAAATCCCTCAAAAGAGAGATAACGCTTTACGCAATGTAATTGCCTCACACTCTCCTGGTGCAGCTTGCGTCATAGATTTAATCGGCGACCACCGATATTATGGCAACGTAGAATCTAGACTCGTCATCTCGTATCTGATACGAGACAAAAATTTCAGTCCATACTCGCTCAAGCCAATGAGTAGTGCTTGCTTCTGGCGTGATGCCAACGTCATAATTCCCTCAGTCACGTCATGCTTAGGTCCGGACTGTTCCTAAGACCGGGGAGTGCCACACTCTCTTATTGCGCAGAGCGATAAGGATGTAGATCCCTCTTACTCGCATTTTGACTATCAACTGTTGTGTGTGTGAGCCACTCCAAGAGTTCTGGCTCACCGAACATGTCGCACTAGTATCCAGGTAGTGAATGTGGTTGAAAACTATCAGCGCTGCTAACACCATAGTATTCCAGACATGCATGATAGCTGCTTCATCATAGTTGAATCAGCCAAACATAAGTTTGATCGATCGGCACGCGACATGCATAATTCCCGCTAAAGAATATGCAACTGATTCTCGCAGATCGTTATAAATAGGTGTTATGCATTTACCTAACGTAAATGTATTTATTATCTCCATGCAAGTATCATTATCGCTTGTTAAGGGACAACCCGTAACATCACCCCCTTCTCTAGAACTGGTGACCTCAACGGTGCTTCATCATAAGGAAACACAACAAAACAAAACAAATTGCTTAAACAATGCTTTTATAACAAAACAAATTCTCAGCTCACAATTTATCTCTTAGTCCTTCTTAACTTTATTGTCTTCTTCTTTTTGTTTTCAAATCTTCCGTCTCTTGCCATTCCGGCATTCTTTTCGTAAAATGCTTCCAATAATTCCCGTCCATGTTCCATCACATTCTCATAACTTTCCCATGCATTTTCCTCATGTGTAAAATCCTTCCATTTCACCAAGAAGACATGTTTCTTAACATCTTCGTCCGATGGTCCACTGGCAATGATCAATTCCATCACCCATTCTTCTCCTTCTGGTTCGATTTCCACTTCCGGTGATTCCGTTACTTCTCCTCGATACCGTTCCAAAAGCCTAATGTTGAATTCCGGATGTATTTTCCAATTCTCAGGCAATCTCAACTTGCAGTACATTTAGTTCTTTCCGACTGATAAACTTTCGAAAGGCCCCAACATCTTGTCTTCCAAGTTCTTGCATCGATTCTTGGTTTGTATGTTTCTGCCGTGTAGCATAATGTACTCCCCTGTGTCAAAAGGTTCAACTGCGTTTTGTTTTTTGTCAGAGTTCTACCGCATAGCCTCTATGGCTGTTTCTTATCATCCTCGTAGGTTTTTCTGAATGTCATTCATATAATGACCATAAAGTTCTGATGCCGGGTTTCTGAACTTAATCTTAGTCGGCCAAATTGTCCGTGGTTTGAATCCATAATTGGCATAAAAGGGGGATATCTTAGTTGCCGAATGCTTAGAACTATTGTATGCATATTCTGCCATTGGCAACCTTTCCCTCCAATCATTCTGCTCATGATTACAGTCTGACCTTAGATATGCCTCAATAAGTTGATCGATTCGCTCCGTTTGCCCATCAGTTTCCGGGTGATAAGCAGTAGACATACTTCTCTTAATTGCTAGAAAGTTGTAAAAATCGGCGAAGTATTGACTCGTAAATGTTATATCACGGTCCGATACCACATCCTCCGTCATGCCGTGATATTTCCACACATTCTCCAAGTATGCTCTTGCTACCGTGGGTGCGTCCTTCTTAGCCAATGGTATGAAATGCGCCATTTTAGTAAACCGATCCACTACTACCAATATCATAGTTGCTCCTCCCGACAAAGGTAGATCGGTAATCAAATCATTACTAATGTGCATCCAAGGTTTGCATGCCAACTCCAATGGATGTAACAACCCGTGCTTAGCATGTCGTGGGCTCTTGACTCTTTGACAATTGTCGCATTCCTGAAAATATTATCTGACATCTCTCTCCATCCACAGCCAGTAGAAGTTTCGAGATACCAATTCCAAAGTTCTTTCTCTGCCGAAATGTCCTGCCACCTTTGAGTCGTTTTCGGATTGTATTATCCTTTCCCTTAACTTCTCCGGTACGTATATCCGATTCATTCCACCTAACATATTACTATCCATGCTGAAATGCCGATCCTCATGCTCTTCGCTTTGAACCTTACTCCGTATTTCCCGATACTTCGGGTCCAACTCGGCCTTCTGTATAATTCTTTCCTTCGCCTCTGGTAACAATGTTTCCACTTCCATTGCTCCAATATCTATTATTCCAAACTGATCTTCCTCTAATTCCAATGCTCCAACTTCTAACCATTGTTCTTTACTTATCATTGTAATATCGGTTGCTGAAGTTGTACCCCCTTCTCTAGAGGTGAATGCCGGACACCTAGATAACGTATCTGCTTTGGTGTTTGCTGATCCCTTCCGATTGATAATTTCGAAGTTGAATGCCTTCAAATCCTCAGCCCATCTAGCTTGTCGTCTATTAAGCGTAATCGCAGTTTTGAAGTATGTTAAATTTTGATGATCTGAATATATAAGCGTTTTAAGTTCAGATCCTTCCAGAAAATGTCTCCAGTATTTAAGTGCCTGACAAACTGCTAGCAGTTCCTTATTATAGACGTCATAATTGAGCTCTGCAGGATTAAGTTTCCAGGAATAATACCCGATTGGATAAAGCTATCCATCTTTGAATTTCTGTGAATGTACTTCTGCAATAGCAAAATCAGATGCATCTGTTTCCAACAACGCCCTTCTATTAGGATCGTAATGGCGTAATTTTGGTGTTTTTCCGGACACAAAACAAATCGTTATTTTCAAAAAAGCCGCTTCCTGTACATCTCCCCATTTAAACTTGGTATCTCCTCGCAAAAGATCTGTAATTGGTGCTAAAATTCCTGAGAAGTTCCTAATAAATCTTCGATAAAAGTTCCCCAATCCAAGCATTTGTTGAACTTCCGTTCGATTTGTAGGTCTTGGCCAGTCCACAATGGCTTTCGCTTTTTCCGGATCCATTCGTAGTCCTTTACCGCTAACTTGAAATCCCAAAAATGTTGTTTCTGTCTCATTAAATTGACATTTCTCGATTTCGACACACATGTTATTGTCCATCAATAATTGAAAGACCTTCGAGACTTGTCGTCGATGTTTTTCCAATGATCCTATTGTGGCAATGAGTATATTATCAACATATGCCACTAATACCATTCCTTCGTCTTCATCAATATGGATCCTAGAGTTGATTACCAATTCAATTCCTAACAGCGGTCGTAATATTCGATTGATTTCTCATCGAAATGTCGCTGGTGCATTGGTCAATCCAAATGGCATGACCATATACTCATAAAGTCCAAACTTAGTTCTAAACGCTGTGAACTTTTCGTGTTCTAATACCATTCTGATTAAATGATATCCAGATTTTAAATTGATTTGAGTGATAAACGTTGCTCCTGCCACCAGTGCTTGTAATTCAGACATAATTGGTAACGGTGTTTTATGCTTTTTTTATAATCATTTAAATGCCGATAATCGATGCACAATCTCAATCCTCTTCCGTTTGGTTTTGGAACAAACAATATCGGACTACCTACTGTACTACTGGATGGTCGGATCTTCTTTTCTTTGATCATCTGTTCAAGATATTTAATCAGAATTTTCTCCTCTTCGACCGACAATTGATAAATTGGCCCCATGCGTAACTTTTCTTCTGGTCCTAATTATTCAATGCGATGATCCCATCCCTTATTATCTGGCAATTTTTCAGCTTTCGTGGGGTCGAATAACAACATGAAGTTATGATAACATTCCCGTAACTTTCGTCGAATGCTAGGATTAGACATTACAATTGCCCCTATGTGTATTGCCTTAGCATTCAGAGAAACAGGCTTGTCGTATGTGATTGAATATTCCGGATGTATTATCCCATGACCATAGCACTCCTGTTTGCAATGCGGAAAATGTAAATAACTAGTGGTAGTGCCTCTAGCCTTATGTTGCTTTAAATACCAAGCTGGTATTAAAGCATCTTAATCTCCGGATGTTTTCAGAATTTCAAATGCATGCGTCTCTTCATCGTACGACTGATGATTTCCAAAAGTATGTCCGAGAGGTACTGTAAACAGACCTTCGGTAACAATGTCTCTCCCAGAAACATCCTTAGTATTAACTTTCTTTTGCCTCATAACCACCGGTATCTTAATAGCTTTGGCAGCCTCAGGTGCCAACACAAAGGATGTACTTCCGAAAATCCAGCATGCACTGTATTGGAAAATAATTTCCATCAATATCGATAAAGAATCAATAAATTGGTCGATTTCCGATTTTTGTAGCTGAAATTGTTTGCACCTTATGTCCAGGCGTAGCCGGACCATAATAAACAAAATCCGTGTTATTTTTTAATTTTTTATGATCCGTATCATCGACACAACTATCTGCTTTGCATTTCGACATTGCGATCCTTTCGACAATAGCAAAACGACAACGGGTTCAAAGATTTTAATGCAGGTTATGATGGTTGTAGTATTTGTAATGGTATTTGTTGTGTCGTATTTCCTTACTGACCAGCAGTTTCGGCCTTCCAGCCATCCTCAGAGGAAAAATAATCATTATAGGGAAAAGGTCTCCCATTTGGTAAAATGGGTTATAAAACGATTCTTTCGACCTCAAGGTTCATCGCAACCTTAATCAGACTCTGAATCATCTTCCCACCAAATCCGTTCTTCTTCCTGCTGGTCTTGTTCCTGCTGATCTTCATCCTCATTGTCGAAACAATCTTCTTCTTGTTCTTCTTCAGAATCATGGCTTAACGATTCGGCCCCATCGGTATCATCATCATCCTCCGAACCCGAACTGTCTGTTTCTGACTCTGAATCTGACTCTGCCACCTGAACTGCAGCCACTTTTATTTTCAGATATTCCTTTGCTTTTGGAAAATCTGCCATTCCTTTATCCGTTTTAAGTGGCCTTCTCCAATCCTTAACCATATGTGCTCCTTTCCTATCCGAAGGCCACACTTCAAACATTCTCCAGCGGCTTTTCTCCTCTGCAACTCCGATTCATCGACTCCCTTTAGGTCAGACTTAAACTTTCTTCTCTCCTGCTTGAACTGTTGGTGATCGATGCCACGTTTCTATTCCTTCCGTCACGGCTTCCTATTCTTTTTATTGCCATGTTCGAAACGAGTTTCTTTTTTCAACGATCTGAACGACTTATCTTCTTTCCTATATGATCGAAGAGCCAGATTTCTCCTGGTGTCCTCCAATCGTTCCGCAGTACGTCCTGCTGTGGTAATGACATCCATTAACTTCTCGTCTGTCTTGCCATATAAATCGGTAGTATGCATTTGGTCCAGTATTATTTGAGGTAACCGATCCAGAATAGGTTTCTTGAACGCAGCTCCAGTAACTTTGGCTGTGTCGTTAAATACTTGTATCTCCGTGAACATGTCTCGAATGCATCCATCTTAGCGCACTCTTTCCAGATCCGCGAATGCATCATCACTAGCTTCTCGGTCATCAAATCGCAAGGTTAATGCCGCTACATATCCTGTCATTGATTTCGGATGTTTTCCGCATATGGTTCCTCTTATGCACTGTATATGCCATGCTGCCGCATAGTTATCCATCATGGATCCAATCCAATCAATAGTTCTTTCATCATCGGGAAAACGTTCTGGTTGATCCTTGATGTATACTGTCATCATCATCCACCAAGTTTCAAAATCTTCAGCAGGTTTTCCCTCGAATCTCTTCGGCTCCTTAATTTTGATTGGTTTGGCATTTTTCAAATTGTCGATTCTTCGTTGACGTTGACTATGCCTATCTCCACCTGTTCCATGGTCCGACGGTGGAGGTGGTGGTGGTGGTGGATCTCCTCCGATGGTGCCATCATCGTTACCATTTCCGGCATTTCCGTCTCCGGCATTTCCGTTTCGGCACGTCCGTCTCCGCCATTACCGTCTCCGGCATTACTATCTCCGGGATTACCATCTCCGGCACCTCCTCGAAATCTCCCCGTCCATGACTGAGCACTCGCTGTGTCCTGTAGACTAGACTCATACGAGCTGCTTTCAACACGGTATCCCCGACTCGGATGTACTTCAGGTTGCTTCGATGTTGATGCCTGCATTACTGCGTAAAGATTTACTCCCTGATGTGTTGTTTCCGAAGACTTGCATCCATCAAGAGCTGTTGTCAACCCGGTATTAATCTCCTGTATTTGAGCTACCCACTCATCCATTTCCAGAGTATGCTTCCGCAATTCTCTTCTAGATGGTACATTCTTCGGAGCATCCGTAATCGCAACCATAGTTTTATTTACCTCATCGATCCTTTTAGTGATTCCTGCAATGCTCTTCTGAATGCTTTGATTGGAGGCTTTAACCGCTAATATCTGTATGGAATTATCGTTAATTCTCTTACAAAGATTTTGCATTTCTTTCTGATGTCCTTCAAATAGGTCGGATGCTTCTTGCACAATCTGATCATCTTGTGCTTTCAATATTCTAACATTGGATCGTAACTCCTGTAAGATTGCCTCCTGGAAATGCATTGGATGTCCAACACCTTGTACTTCGGCTTCAATTCGTACTTCTTCTGTCACCAATCGTGCTTCCAGAATCTCAATGCCATTTCGCACAGTCTCGAACTCTTCCTCGATGACATCTTTTTCAGCATTACATGCGTTTACTACATGCTCCACTTGCTGCTCGAGTTCCGATAACTGTCTTCGCACTAAGTTCTGATTGACATCGGGCATTTCCAACTCTCCTTGCCCTTCCTCCGCTGGTTCGGCATCCTCTTCTTGCTCTTTCAGTAGCATGTAATCCTTTCGGGCCTGCTCTATTCTTCTTTGGTACACTTGGCACCATTCTGGGATAGTTTCCCGCTGCTGGGATCTGCACTTTTCGATCCTTGTGCTGCTTGGAGCTAGACTCCGACTGCCGAACGTTATCCTTCTTCGGTGGCTCGACATTTTGCAGATAGTTATTCCCCTGAATTTCTATCTCTAATACCTCTTTATGTGGACAGTGCTTCGTTCGACAATGATCCACAGAAAAATGTCGTAGATTATATGCGTAATCGTTTACGCGATCATATGCGTAGCACTCCGAGGGACATCGACAATCCTCGCAGATGCTTGTAGGTTTTTCCTCTCTTTTCTCGAAGATCTGACACTGAATGCAGATACAGTCTCTTCCAATGCAATGCTTGGAACAGTACTTTTGTCAGAAAAGAATACAGCAAAAGTTGACTTCGCAGTAATCACAAGTCATTAACTTTCCTTAATATTTGTCGTCGATATTTATCTGAATATTGATATTCTGGAAACGTATGTTGACTATACAACCCCGCTTGTGGTCCGTATATAATATTTAATAGTTCGTCGCTTGGGAGCCTGACAAAAAGGACTCCTTGAGGTTATAGTTGTTTGTATAGTTGTAATAATTCATCTGTCATAGCAATTCCAATTCAGATGACAGCGAAGTGTATTTAAAATATTATACTGTTACAGGGGTGTTTAATTCCCAATAATCAATACAACATTTATTGAATTAAATACAGCCGCCTATCTAAATACTCTTTCTTTCCTCGTCTTGTCCCAAGACTCAACCTCTTGACCTTCTTTCAAGAGCTTCCAAATCAAACCTCCTCCAATGTCCATCAGAAATATAAATGAAGACTAGGCTTCCTCGTCGATCAACAGGTCTTTGGAATATTCCTCGAATGGTAACACATGGGTGTTGAGATATCGCAACACCAGACAACCGACATTCCCGAGTTGGCAGAAAAGAAAAACCTCACGGTAGGTGTGGGTTAAAAGGAGCTCTTCCAATTGAAGAAGCAGATTGCCGAAACTCTCGACTGTCTTCTGCAGTGCGTACTCGGCTTGTGTAAGTTGTCGTCCAGGCATTGGTTGCCCAGTCACGAGTGTGTATGAGGGATGAGGTTGTGATTGTAATAGATAGAATTCTTAATAATATTTTATGATCTGGTTCGGTGTATCTGGATGTTCGTTGCCGCTTGCCCCCTTTCTTTTCGAGGCCAACACCCTCTCTTATATAGCAATCCGCCTTCACTAAAACCCCTGTGCAGCTCTTGATAGCTCATATCACAGACATGCGCTATTCACACCCGCACATATCGAGCAATGCATCCCTTTGGGTATTGTGTCATGCCCTGAGGCCTTATCGCCTCACCACGCACAATATCATTTGCCCACTTGATAATTCTCTCACACCTTCCTTGATTCTTCGCAAACGCTTGAGCCAATAGTTGGAACATTAAATCCCTCAAAAGAGAGATAATGCTTTACGCAATGTAATTGCCTCACACTGTCCTGGTGCAGCTTCCATGATAGATTTAATCTGCGACCAACCGATACTATGCCAAGGTAGAATCTAGACGCGTCATCTCGAATTCGATACGAGATAAGAATTGTAATCCATACTAACTCAAGCCAATGAGCAGTGCGTGCTTCTGGCGTGATGCCAATGTCATAATTCCCTCAGTCACGTCATGCTTAGGTCCGGACTGTTCCTACGACCAGGGAGTGCCACATTCTCTTATTGCGCACAGCGATGAGGACGGAGATCCCTCTTACTCGCATTTTGACTATCGACTGTTGTCTGTGTGAGCCACGCCAAGAGTTCTGACTCACCCCACATGTCCTGCTAGTATCCAGGTAGTGAATGCGATTATAAACTATCATTGCTGCTAACCCCGTAGTATTCCAGACATGCATGATAGCCGCTTCATCATAGTTGAATCAGCCAAACATAAGTTTGTTCAATCGGCATGCGACATGCATAATTCCCGCTACAGAATATGCAACTGATCCTTGCAGATGTTCTTAAATAGGTGTTATGCATTTACGTAACGTAAATGTATTTATTATCTTCATGCAAGTATCATTATCGTTTGTTAAGGGACAACCCCTAAAAGTGAGCGCGACTGGAGTGTCAGACAGGTTTGGGTGTGGCGTCCAGACCGATTTACATTGTGCTGACGGACTCCACTCCTCGCGTATTGACGACAATCTCAGTGAAGACCCCTTCCCGTGACCACGAAATTTCATGCCGAAAGAAGTTCACCTCAGACAGCTTGCGACTTCAACAAATCAAATTACACCATCCTGAACACCTTCAAGTTGCATGCCAGAAGAATCTGACTATTGGCAGCTCGCCCCGACGCGTTGAACTCACTCAGCATCGTGAATTCAATGCTACCAAACATTCAGTGGAAGACTTGGACCCGTTTCCCTACCTCAAACACGTTGAAAACGTCACAGACTTGGAGTCTCAATCACAGCCACCTCTGCCCCGGACGGAAATATACCCCGGCACCAGCGCTCCGCCAATCGATTACATTGCATAGCCATGGGAACGCTATGCTCAGGGCTGCCTTGAGACGAATCTACCAAACAATCCCTACTACCCATTTGCGACAAGTGAATAGTACAGATATATCCAATGTGGGATCAAGTCAAAGGGTATGAAGACGTAATATGATGACGTCCTGAAGGAAGAAAATACAATGCTGCGTGTCTCACGCTTCAAAAACGGGGATGGTGTTCAGAAGCTTGTGGCTAGCATGCCAGATGATCAGGATCTTGGGGTGTGGGAACTACACACTCTCGACGATATGAGATGGAATGACATTCACCCACGTCCCGTCAAATACTGGAGTCAAGAAATCATCACAAGCATGAGCTGGTTGATGCGGCAGCCAGCCTACGCTGAGCATCTCATTTTCGCCCCTCAGCGTTGCTTTAACAGCGATATGCCCCTGAAACGCCTCTATACAGAAATGCAAACTGCAGATAGGTGGTGGGAGACACAGGTAAGGAGAGCTACTCAAGGATAATAACATGCTAATTGACATTTAGTCAATGCTCAGAGTGGGGGATACACTGGTTTCCTTCATCTTCATGCCTGATGGAACACATTTTCCCGAATTTTGCTGGCAACAAGAAACATTGGCCTCTATATATGACAATTGGCAATGTATCTTCGAATGTCCGCCAGATGCCCTCAACTCAGAGTGTCGTAATGGTCGCTCTGCTACCGATTCCGATCAAGAACCTCAATATTCCTCAGAAGCGGCTGGATGAGCACGGGCAAACAAACCGAGAGGTGCTGGACGAAGTACTCCGGCGGCTACTCCAGCCACACACGTTTAAGCAACATCCCAGCGCCGGGAGCGGGTATTTCAAAATGCTCTGTGCAGATGGCAACTTCAGGCGTTTAAAACAGGTTTTAGCAGCATGGCTTGCAGATTTCCCAGAGTATAGCGACCAACATCATCTTGAACGGCATGTCTGATTTTGGTGTGAGTGTCCAAAGAACGAACTTGGAGATTATGTGCATCCTGCAAAGCTACACCCGTGGCGGCATCACAATATATATAGAATGCTCAGCGATGCCAACACCAAGGCAGCCGATGCCGAACTCTCATCGCGCCATGATCACTGAGGATTCAACCTGTTTCAAAATATTCCCAGTATTGTGATCAACCTCCCTAAGCCCGACGTCCTCCATACAATGCAGATCGGCATGCTTGATCCCCACCAGAAGTGAATTTTCCACGTCATGAAGACGCACGAACGGCTCAACAAGTTCAATGCAATCTCGTTATCCGTGCCTGCTTACCACAACCTCACACCAAACAATATGTCATAAGAGGAAGTTTCTCAATGGAATGGGAAGGAGATGAAGGAAATGAGGAGGTACCTGGTTGGAGTTGGAACCCAGACTCTCCGAGGCGGAAACCCTGCTCAGCATCCCATATTCAATCGTGCAGTTCAGTACACACGGGCATTGTTAGAATTCTATATGTATGCTCGATATAAATCCCACGATGATGCAACATTGAGCTACATGGAGGACACCTTACATTGTGTTCACACCTTGAAAGATGATATCTTACCCGGGTGAGCTGGCAAAAAGGCGAAGGCCAAAGCCAATGTCCTGTGAACAGAACTTGTGAAGAAGTGAAACGTAGACAAGGAAAGAAATGCTGAATTTTTGATGCCGTCAAGGAAGTGGCGCGAAATGAACGCCACCATGGATTATATCAGCCACGAGATGAACATTTCCAACGAGTTAGATGCCGACTTCAACTGCCTGAAGATGCAGTTGATGTCTCATTGGGCCGAACAGATTTGTCGATATGGAGCCTTGCAACAGTATTCTGACGAGAGACATGAACAAGCACATAAAACGAACCTCAAGGATGGTTGGAACGCCTCCAATCACAATCTAAACTACCTGCCACAAGGAATCACCTATCAGCATCGCATTCTCTGCTTCGAAATCAGACTACTCAATCTCTAAGCCGTTTCTCAGAGTCCGGAGAACAGCGCTGCCACCTGCGAAGTCCTCCCTTCCCGTGCTTATCTGGCTGCCCCCCTCAGCCCCCGGTCATCTGCGAAACCCATCTTCATTAGACCCCAAAACCGCCATGATGGCAAGTATCCAGACGCTATGATCAAAGACTTTAGAGCATTACTCGACAATACGCAAGAGGCAACGCACCGCACAGCAATATACAGCGGCACGCGGGAGTTTATAAAGCACAACAGTCGCAAAAAGATATATATATCGGATGAACAACTGCACGCAATGGAGCTTTGTATTTACGATGGTATCAAGGTTGAAGTTGAGGGTCTAGATGGTGAATGCATATTTCAGATGTGTCGATGCACAGTAAACCAGAGCTGGCGCTGAGGGGATTGACAGAACGACTGGGTGTGGGTAATGCAATGCCTAGGGAGGTGTTATGGTGCGCTGAATGGGCGTCTCCTGTGGCAACTGCAACCACTATTCAAAATCAAGCTCCAAAACGAGGATGGAGCTTTCGTTGAGTACTGGTGAGCCCTGGCGCTCATAACAATACCTTGAAACTCAGGTAACCTGGATCCCGTCTTGAAATTGGTTCTAGTGTGAAATGCACCGGCAGCTGTCGCTTTGCAATATTTCAGCATAGGAAACATCGTCCGCTGCGCGCACGTAATTCCAGAGATAGCTACTAGTAGTATGACAGGAGACAGACGGAATGAGTGATGGATTGTTAATAGCTATACAGATCTGGCGACTTGGAATGATGTGTATGATTGGTAAACAGAGAATTGAATTTTGCACGAAGGTAGAAGGAACGCAAGGAGTGATTTTCGCAACAACACCAATTGCATTGCAATCCCGATGCAAGGGCATGCCCAATGAACCCATTCTGACGTAAGGTCACAGTTGCCCAAAATGCGAGAGTGTTCGTTCAAAATAGCAGACCGACAGAGCGAGAAGAAACGGTGAAATAGCAATCGGAGAGCGATTCACAACACGATGAGTGGTATTGAGGCCGGGCGCTGCGAAATCCGCCACCGTGGTGTCTGTCACGGCTCTGACGGAGCGCGTCCACTCTGACGGAACTATTCCGCCCGGACGGAAATATTTTTTGCTGATGTGGCGTCTATTCCATCCACATTGGTCTCATCGCACTGTGGTCTGTCTCTCGATGCCAGCTTACTCTCCTGTGCTCTGCTTTCCGAAAGTACACCCGAGTCAGAGAACCATTTGTGGCTGAAATCCCAGATCAGCAGATCGCATTTGGTACCTCCTGGAGGAAGATATGATAATGGACCTTTCGTTTCGAGAGGCGTAGGGAGGGAGTACCCGCAGCAAGATAGTTGATTGGGTAGAAACTGAGAACCAAGAGAGAGAAGAAGCAAAGAGATGGGAGGATGATAGGTACGGTCGCTGAATCGTGGGTGTCAGATGTCGTCCAGCGAATGTTAATCAACTTTGTTGATGGTGCAATACAGAGCCGCGATAACTCTAATCCAGTCACGTACCGACTCTATTGCATGGCTTTGCAGTGGTGGCCACCGTTTTCCCACCACATGGCCACCTCCTTCTCCCTCGTATCAGCTACCTCCTCATGAGCCATTGGCTCCCTTACGTCAGCTCTTATACCCCTCACCTGTCTGTTACCGAGTGCTACTCTGTTAGCCCCGGTCACTCCCCTCCCCTGATGGATGCTTGTCCTGCTTGTCCTAACTTCCTGCGCTGCCACACTGCCGTGGTAGCTTCAGTCTTCTTCGCACATCTATTGCTGAACGCAATATTAGTTCCTGTGCAATTGGGGCACTTATCCAGTGTGAGACTGCAAAGTGATCCCTGCTTCACCGTGCATCCCACCACGTTGCAAGTATGGTTACTCGGCTGGTGATGAGCTGAACAGTAGCCACACGTGGGCTTATTGCTGCACTTGTTCACGATGTGACCCCATCCGCCGCAGATCTCACATCTGCTCTCAGGGCCTGCTTTCATGAAAGAGTCAACTCGATACCATACTCCGGCCTCCTTGATGCCATTCTTGAACAAGCGCTGTGCCACCTTGCTCCACTTTACGACAACGACTACCGATAATACGGCAATTTCTCCGTTCTGCCTCCTCTCCCTGATCGTGTGGGGGTTTGCCAGCCACCATACTTGGGTGGAGATCACTATACACTCATTCTCCGCTTCATATTCTTCTCAAATCTTCGGCAGGGCTTTGGTACCTTTCCCCTTGTACTATATGACTGAGACAGTATGGATCTCTAGGCTGTTCCAGGACTCATTCTCTTCGACGTCCACAACTAGTATGTCGACCGTCCTCGCTGCTGTGAGGATGATGTCGCGGTACTGCAGAGGACACTGTGGAGTCTCATTCTGGTTCGTGATTGCAGTAATCGTGCCCTTGTCATTGCTTTTTGCATTCATGATCCTTATGTGGGCCGGTGCCTTCTTGTGGAAGAGTGCTCGGTCGATTGCTGACGCAATATCCTGGTCCATTTTGTTGGAGAGCAGGATAGTGTCATCTCTCCTAAATTGCGAGTGTCTCTCTGCCATGCTCGATCCTGCCATCGAGGCGGGGCCTGTGCCTGCGCCAATGCGTGCCCTCTGACTCTGCGCTCAGGGTGGGACAGTCTCCCAACATCTAGCGGGTGTGGGTACTGGCTTTGGGTCGGGTGCGGGCCGCTGTATAGACTGCAGTTTCAGCTGCAGTTTGGGCCTTGGTTGCTGCTGCAGCTGTTTGTCCTTCTCTGGTGCTTCTTGTTGTGTCATATCTTCATGTTGCAAGGCTTCTACCCCCCCACCCTCCATCCTTGCAGTCATTTCTCTTCCTGTCCCTCTCACTTCCTAGCCTGGCGCTACTTCTGTCATGACCCGTGCGATCATGTTAGTAATGTCCGCACCCCACAGCTTTTCATCCTCATAGTGGGAGTCCCACTTCGGCTCTCTCTCTTGCATCCATATCATCATTCCTAGCCACTGTGCCTCTTCGCGGGCTGCCTCAGGTTCCACCAGGATTGCTAAGAGCCCAACGGTTCGGTGCAGCTGCATTAACTCCTGTGCCTGCTGTTGTATCGTCCTTTCCATGCGGCTGCTCCATTTGCTGGGGGCCAAGGCAGTCACCCCAGCCACGCTTGTCCTTTTCCGCATTCCATTCTCGTTTCTCTCCATTGGGTCATATATGGTTGTGCCCGCTGTGGCGGAAATCCCGGATCAGGAGATCGCACACCGTAGCTTCCTTAGGAAGCTACGAAAATGGTGGTTTCGTATCGATGAGCGTAGGGAGGGAGTAGCTGCAGCAAGATCGTTGAGTGGCTAGAACTAAGAAACAAAAGAGAGAAGAAGGAAAGAGCTGATGATTGGTACGTGATTGGTGGGCTCTCTGGATGGTACGTGTCGGATGACGCCCGGCTAAGGTTATTCAACCTTGTCGATGGCGTGATGCAGAGCCGCGATAACCCTAACCCAGTCACGTACCCACTCAATTGCGTGGATTTGTAGTGGTGGGAGCCGTTTTCCAACCACAACTCCTCCCCAGCCACCTAGTGCGAAGCACGCGGTTCCCCTCTTCCACCATCCTCCTCCTCGTCCTTACCGTTATCTCCGTATCCCCAAGATCCCACCTGTTATCCGTAACAGGCAGAATCAGCTCCGAAAGCAAACGCCAACCAGCAAACAAAACAAGAAACGACCAAGAAACGAGAATACAAATGAAAACACGGCCCAAAAACCCACTCTATCCAACCATCCACCCAAGTCTCCTCCACTCATTCCATCCCGTTTGCAGTCGGTGCTGATCGTCCCGTATACAGTCGGTGCTGATTCTCCCAAGTCGCGTCCTCCGCGCTCATACCTTCGTCCCGGTTTAATGAGACGGTGTTCACGATCAGGTGCCCTCCAAGTCCATGCCTTCGTCCCGGTTTCACGAGACGGTGCTCACGATCCTCCACTGCGGCATCCACCCCGTATCCTTTGCTCCAGCCATCTCGTCCCGGTTTAACCAGACGGTGCTCACTATCTGGTGCCCTCCAGCCTTATCCTCTGTGCCTGTCAAGTCCGCTTGACCTCCGTATCCTCCGGGTGCGCTTCTCGCAGTGGTATCCTCTCAATGCACCCTCGTCAAGTGCGCATCGCTCCCGCGTCTTCCAAAAGTGCTACTCCATGTCTCCTCCGAGTCCACTTCGCTCCTCCGAGTCCACTTCGCTCCTCCGAGTCCACTTCGCTCCTGCGAGTCCACTTCGCTCCTCCGAGTCCACTTCGCTCCTCCAAGTGCATCCCCCGCCTCCAAGTTCACCTCTGTGTCCGAGTTCTGCCTCTCTCCTCTAAGTGCGCTGCTTGCTAGTGGTGGTGACAAGAAAAATGAAATTTCCCCTCCCTGGTCCTTTGTGTGAAGCACACTCTGCATTCCCGTCTCCGCTCGCTGTCCTATGCTTTACTAAGTAGATGGCGTTTAGAACCTGACCGCTCCCGCATTCGTTCCAGTCGTACGGGGAGCGGTGGGCGGGCAGTGTATCTCGGACGGGGTTGCACGTTGACTTTGACTTGCCGAGATCGTGCGAAATGCTCCATGACCTCTCGCATTAGCTGTGTCAATTGTTCCGGTGATAGCAGCGGTGTGGAGGTAGGTGTCGGTCGAGCAGGTGACGGGGCTGGTGAGACTGGGCGTGCCGGAGGTGGTGGTGGTGGGGACGAGCGGGCTGACGGTGGTGGCGGCAGCGCTGACAGTATTGGACCCCCTGCATGTACATAATCTCGTATCCTACGGTCATCGCGGGCAGCGGGTACCGATGGTATCTCCTGTCCCGCACGCCCAAGCACAAGTCTATCACGGTTATTTACACTTACAACACCATCCTCCAGGTCGGTACGCAAATCAACACACTTCCGGAGGTAATGCTGACCACGGCAGTAATGGCATGGGGGAAAATCTTGTTGCTGCGGAGGCTGTACTGTGTCTTGATGCGGCGGTGGGGGGCGCTTCTGATCGAACAGCGAGTTGAGCTGTGGACGGCGCTGTTGGTCGGGCACTTGACGGTTTGGCAGAGACGCCTCATGCTGGTGCTTGGGCTGCACGAAACAGTGTTGACGGACTGGCAGGCCTCGAGCTGGCTCAACACGGATGATTCCCAGTCGTACAGTTGGACCAGCACGCATGGTACTTTGTCTAGCCGCGGGAGAAGGAGCTGAAAGGAGGGTAGCAATTTTCGCCGTGGTCGAGGGAACCTTCGCTGCAATGGGAATTGTCGTGGTCGTCTCGGCAGCTGTGGGAGGGAAGGGAGCCGGCGAAGCCAGGGCACAAGCAGGGGAAGTCGTGGAAGCCGGAGAAGTCTTGTGAGTCTCGGGAGTTGCCGGAGTCGAAGAAACCGAGGAAGCCGAATGACTTGTTGGAGCCATGGGAGAGGTGGAAGCCGTTGTAGCCAGGGGCGCAGGAGAAGCTATCGAAGTCGGAGATGGAGTGGAAGCCAGAGAAGTTCCAAGAGCGGTGGAATTAATCGAATATATGGAAGCTGGAGCAGTTGGTGGTACGGTTGGTGAAGTCATAGCGGCAGCCGGAGCGAGAAATTCAAATATTGCAACGTCCTCAGCGGCAGAGATCTTTGAGGTTATCCAGTCTTTGAGCTTCCCGTAGTCGAACGTACGCGGATCGAGTGTGTTGAGACGGAGCTTGGTAATCGCCTTCCTCGAGAGCTTCTTGGGTAGTGCACGTAGCAGCTTCTCCGTCCGCTCGTATTCACACATCATTCTGCGTTCGATAACTACTCCACTGATATGGTTCAACGTGCGGAGAAACGACTTAAGACTTTCCGTATCGTCACAGCCTCCAAACTTTGCACAAAGATTCTCCAAATATTGACGTGTGTAGACAAGGGAATCGGGCCGGCTATCGCTATACCGAAACGCATCCAGCATCTCCATCCTGAGTGCAGCCCAGTCTCGACGCTCATAACCGCGCATCATCATCACCGTCTCTCTGATCGCTTCCGTGCAGTAGTAAGGAAACATGACGACGACGTTTCGGCTGGAAGGGTCAGTAGCAGTGAAGGCGGCGATGCTCTCATACTTGTGGAGAAATGTCGTCACGTCAGAGCCAAGAAAGATAGGCGCGCTTGGACTAAGAGGAAGTGGCATCTGATTCCGGTGTTGGGTCGCAGCCGAGATGGCCTCAACGTGTAGCCGTGAGATCTCCATGCTTCCAAGCCCGCTTGTCGTGTACAGGGTTGTGGTGATGTTGCTCGTAGGGGTGGTTCTCGCGATGCTTGAATCGTATTCAATTGTCGTTGTGGTGTAGTCTCTGCTCGCAGCCCAGTTTTCCGTGACGCGTCGTTCCAGTCCTGTCGCGACAATTCCATCCACGTCCGTATCGTCGCGATGTCGTCTGTCCCTCGCTGCCAGCTTACTTTCCCGTGCTCTGCTTTCCGAAACGACCTCCGAGTCAGAGCACCATGTGTGGCGGGAATCCCGGATCAGGAGATCGCACACGGTAGCTTCCGTAGGAAGCTACGAAAATGGAGGTTTCGTTTCGCGGAGTGTAGGGAGGGAGTAGCTGCAGCAAGATAGTTGATTGGCTAGAACTAAGAAACAAAAGAGAGAAGAAGGAAAGAGCTGATGATTGATACGTGATTGGTGAGATCTCTGGATCGTACGTGTCGGATGCCGTCCGGCTAAGGTTATTCAACGTTGTCGATGGCGCGATGCAGAGCCGCAATAACCCTGACCCAGTCACGTACCCACTCAATTGCGTGGATTTGTAGTGGTGGAAGCCGTTTTCCCACCACACCGTGCTCCCTGCGGCAAGGGGTGTCTCAGCTGTTGCCAACTTCATTGCCACATCCATAGGCCTGTTTCTCCTCCCGTCTTCCGCTTCTCCTGTATCCAGGTCGCTACTCCTGCTCACTCTGGCTTTAGTCATCACTTCTGTACAGAAAACCTCTTCTGTAGGGTAGACCTTGTTGTCGCTTGCTTATTGGCCGGGTTGTAAAAAGCTCTAAGGTTCAGGGCATGGTTATGACTATCTCATTAGACTTCATATTATGACTGTCCATTTTAGACTTCACATGATGCTATCCCCCATGCTCTTTATACTTATGATGCACCGTTGTCTGTCTCTCTTGTACCTACAATCAACTCACTCATTCACATTAACAGGTTATGAGCCCGGCGGTCGCTACAGAGTAAAACTACTGACTTTTTTTTGTTCTTTCTCTCGCTTCCTCAACCTTCCAAAAACCTAGTCGATCACGAAGATCTCCGAAACCTCGATATCGGTGTCCAACTGCTATCACCAAGACCTCCGAATCCTCGGAATCACCGTCCTCCCACTCTGACCATGACCTTCAAAACCTCAAAAAATCCAACCTCCCATGCGATGCCTAACGAGACCTTCAAGACCATCAACCAAAATCATTTCTGTCTGGGCGGAATGGCTGCGTCAGAGTGGACGCACTCTATCAGAGCCATCAGACACACCCCGGTGGCAGAATACTCCGCAGCCGGCGTCAAAAGCACAGGTTGTGTTGCATATCGCCCTCCGATGGCCATTTGGCCGTTTCTTCTACCTCTGTCGGTCTTCTACTTTCGATATACTTACTGTCATTGTAGCCAACTGTGACCATACTTCGGAATGGGTTCATTGGGTACACGTATGCTTCAGGACTTCAATGCAATGGGTGATGATGCGTAAATCTCTCATGGCATTTCTTCCACATAACGCTCGAGAAGCGTAGGAAGAAGGTGAAAAGATAAGATACTACCCAGCTGTGAGGATCCACCGAATTGCATGGATCCACGAAATGTCAGGAAGAGCGAGTGAGAACAAAAGTCAGGAAAGCTACAGAGTGTATTTTCGTTGTATGACAAGATGTGATCAAAATGAGATTCCGTCTATCTACACTAGGGTCTCCCGAATATATACTCCATCAGCAAAATGTATTTTCGTCACTGGGAGCCTGCAGGAGTGTCCGAGAGGATTTGGAGTGTAAACATAGATGCGTCAATTTCAGGGGAGTATCTGACCCTAGGAGGGCATTCCGGCTGGCCTCCAGAGATATTGGGATCTCTGATGACCGTTACAGGAGTACAATGGGAATTTTGGTGATAAGTTTGGGAATACCTCAGAGCGCCGGAGAACATTCTGGGGGCACCGGGAAGTAACTGGGAGCGCTCGCTACAAGCCAGGGAGCGCCGGCGACAAGTCTGGGAGCGGCGGCGGCATGCCTGGGAGCGCCGGCGACAAGGCACTGAGCGCTGGCGACAAGCCTCGGAGTACATGGGAGCGCCCACGTCAAGCCTCCTAGCGCCAGTGACATGTCTGGGAGCACCTCGAATGACAGTAGAAAGATATACACACTTGATGGTTTGAAGTATTGTGCCAAGATCGAGTGCCATACTATGATAACCTCGCCAGGATGGCATAAACACCCTTCAAGAGGTGCAAACAGACCTTCAGACGTTGCTGTAACAGTGAATATCAATGCTGAGTTAAATCTGAGTTTAATCTGATGGCAGTTAACCCCATAATTGAATGCTTTTGAAGGGATCTCGTCCCTGAGTATTGGCACGGTTTAGAGTCTATCCAGGTCTACACTGTGTCTAGCTTTTTTGTTGAATCCCTCCATGGTCGCTCATATAGGAGTCTACCTCGCCTGCCGTTACCTATGCATGCAGAGGATATTACTCCTACAGTGTTATCGTAGAGCGTCCATATTGGATAATGCCTTCCCAAAGCCCTCACCCGGTCACGTCTCCGGTCATACGAAATGTTCCAAGTCTTGATAATCGTCAGAATCAACCGAAGCGTGGGCCTTCGGGGAATTCTCAACTTCCCCCTGCCAAGAGACGCATTTCCATACCGGCTGGCGAGACGGATTCCTCTCAAGGAGAGAGTACCGTAGCCTATACAACCCAAGGTCAGAACTCCACCCCCTCATCTTCGCTTAACAATTCCCGCTTTGCAGATATCACCCTGTCCGCTACCCAGCGACGGTCAATAATTACTTCAACCCCCACGCCGTGTACAAGCAGTCGTAACACACCAGCATGCAGATAAACCTCCCAGACAGACTCAACGCGTCGCAATGTATCCGGCCCCGCATCCCGCATTGCTAGCACTCTCACCCCTCTCAGCAGTCTTGAAAACCTGCCTACCGCCATCCCTAATCCAGAAGCCGGCACGATCATTACGAATCCACTGCGATTGCAAGCTACAAAATGGAATCGGAGACAGAGGCAGTGGCAATTGCAAACCCAAGCAGTGTCTACACCTTGATCAGTGGTCTCCGGGAGTTGCAGCATCCCTCGATTTGGTCATTCCGACATGACACGTCTTGCGATTGCAACGGGCAGGCTCCGGGAGCTCTATATGCGGAACAGACGGCCGTTTATGAGTGCAAGTTACCTGCAGACAGTAAGGAATGCAATGCGATGTGTTGCGAAAGCATTAGCTGAAGCCCAACACAGATAGATAATAGAGACGTACTGGATCACCACAATGCAGCAAAACAACATTTGGTCCATAGCATTTGAGGCACCCACAAAGGAGATGTTGAAAGTGGTCAGCTGAAGCAACGGCCCACATTGGATAATACACGCTCAAACCGGTACCCGGCTCGCACATAAGTCGATATGGTTAAATCGCATTTTATTCAATCGTCAAGGGACAATATAGCAGAGCTATATGATCTTCACAGCTTTGAATCCAACGCAGAGCGTTTGGAATCCATGGATTCCTTTCTGGCTGACAATATATATCTTCTTCCTGTAGCAGAGCGTGTGGATGGTGGTGTACATGGTCCAAATCCAACCCACAGAGTGTCGAAAGCGGCTAACGAATGGCCAGCGCCCACATTACATCCTGGCGGAAGCAATCCCGCTGTGTATCTACATCAAATTTTATCATCGGGCGAATAACCATGGCAAATTTTCTGATGGATTTTATACTTCCATAATTCACAACAAGGATGGTCATATACCCTTGCCACCGATCATGTTTACCTGCACCACTTTGTGCCATGTTCTCCTGGAGTGGCAAATGAACAAAGGCGTTCATCCGAAAGCTTCCGAGTCAATGGTGGAAGTGGACAGACCTCATCGCTCGAACTACCTCAATTACAAGAATGACGGCTGTAAGAACGCATCCTGCTGTGCTGGAACGGGTCGCAAGTTTATAACCTCGCCTGGCGTTGCAGACACATATGCATTCTTGATGAATACCTGGAACACAGTACCTGAGAGCTACCAACAGAGGGTGTAGAACAACATTCTTGCTACAGTCAAGCGTCAGATCCAACAGGCGGAGAACCCAATGCCTGCCGTGGTGATCAGCATGGAAGCAGTGCATGTTGAAAATGCTATTCTTCTGGATTATTTGACCTCCGAAGTGGCGCTTGAGGATCCTGAGATCAGATGCAGTGAACCAAACATCCCAATAGACAACAATTGCACGGATGACGAACTTCATTTCAGGACGCCAGGGGGCAGTAGGGATTACAAAGATGAAGGTGATGAAAGCGACGAGCGCGATGACATCCCCACCGCAAGCCGGCGATGACGGCCCACAACTGATCAAGAGAGGTTTGACCGGGGAACCAGTGATGTCGCCGGGTATGATGGCGAGGATGGCGACGATGCATATGCGGATGAGAAGGAAGAAGTATCACAACCTGATGATGGATCAAAGCAGAATGTGGAGGACTGATGGCATAGTAGGTTTGACCTGGGAACTAGTGATGTCGACGGGTATGAGTGCGAGGATGTTGACGATACGGATGCGGAAGAGGAGGAATCAGCATCGGAAGCCAATGATGGATCAAAGCAGAATGCGCAGGACTAAGGGCATAGTACTAGAGCGTGTGAAGATTAGACTGTATATTTCAGACCTGTAAAATACGATAATGGCGAAGCAAATGCAAATGCAAGCCATGTATCTGAAGCGAAGACTGTACTGCAATATGTGACAAAATCTCAACGATAAACATATATGGGGCGAGTGCGGCATCCGATATATAGCAATAGGGGAGACTTCACCACAGCGACAATTGAATACAAATCAGACACGGAGGACCACTATGTAATGATGGATCAATGAACTGGAAGTGGCAGAATCGACAACAAGAATACAGGATTCACAAGCCGAGACATGTTGATTTGACTCCTACCGTGGGCAGAGCTACCATCACATGCATGACAAGCAGGCTTGGAAGTATGGAGATCAGGTAGCTACTCGTAGATGGAATCTCGGCACCCAGCAAACACTGGAATCAGATGCCACTTCCGCATATTCCAGGGGCGCCTGTGTTTTGTGGCTCTGACATGACGATGTTCCTTCACAAAGTCGAATGCCTGGCCCATTCTACCCAAACCGACACCTCGAGTCAATATGTTATCTATATGTTTCAATCTTGCTGCACCGAAGGCTTGAATGAGCGTGAGAAAGTGATAATGAGGTGCGGTTATGAGCACCAAGACTTGGCTGCACCCACAATAGAGATGCTAGATGCATTTTGGTATACCGATAGCTAGCCCGATTCCTTTCTCTACACAGGTCAATACTTGGAGAATATTGTGCTGAGTTTGGAGGCCGCGACAATATGGAAAGTCTTGAGTCATTTCTCTGCACCTCCGATCAGCTCAGGAAAGTAGTCACAGAACACGGAATCATGGTCGAGGACAAGAGAACACAGATGTTGCTGCATGCGCTTCCCGAACGACTCTGGAGGAAGGCGGTAAACAAGTTCAGTCTCAACCAGCTAGATCTGCATACGTTCAACTATCGCAAGCTCAAAGACTGGATAATCTCAAAGATCTCTGCCGCCAAGGCCGTTGCAATGTTTGAATTTCTCACTCCTACTGCTGCACCAATGACTACCAATGCAACAACTGCACTGCCAACATCTCCAGCTTCCATATATTTGATTAATCCCACCGCTCTCGCAACATCTCCGGCTCCTACTACCTCTCCCACTTTGATAGCTTCCCCTGTGCCCCTGGCTCCAACGGCTTTAACCTCCCCCACGGCACGCAAAAGTACTTCTGCTTCCCCTGTTTCTTTGGCTTCCGCTGTTTCTTTGGAATCGCCTGTTTCTTCGGCACCCTCTGATTCTTTGACTCCGGCCACTCCCAAAACTCACACAACTTCTCCAGCTTCCAAAACTTCCCCTGCTTCTGCCCTGATTTCTCCGGCTTGCTTCGCACCCGCAGCTGCCGAGAGTACCACAACCATTCCCATGGCAGGTAAGGTTCACTCGACCACAGTGAAAACTACTACACTCCCTTTTGCTCCTTCTCCTGCGGGTAGACAATGTACCATCCGTGCTGGTGCAACTCTGTTAGTTGGAATAATCCGAGTTGAGTCACCTCGAGGCCCGCAAGTCCATCACATCCATTGCGTGCAGCCCACGCACCATCAGAAAACTGCTCTGCCGAACCGTGAAGGGCCCGACCAGCAGCACCATTCACGTCAAGTGCCCGACCAGCAGCACCATCCACAGCCCACCTTGCCGTTCAATCAGAAGCGCCCCCAACCGCAATCTCTTCAAGACATAGTACACCGTCCGCAGCGATAAGATGTTCCCCCATACCATTACTGCAGTGGTCAGCATTACTTCCGGAAGAGTGTTGATTTGTGCGCCAATCTGGAGAATGGCATCATTAGCATCAACAACCGCAATGGACTTGTACATGGGCCTGCAGGCTGAGCGATACCACTGGCACCGGCTCACCGTGACTACTGCACAAGACGGGATTATGCACATGCAGGAGCTCCAATCCTATCAGCAGCACTGCCTCCGTGATCACCAGCTTACGTCAAGTTGCCACTGCCTCCTCAGCCATGAGGCCCCTTGTCCCCTCCACCACCTCCAGCTCACGCAGTCACTCCAGTCCGCACACTCTCACCAGCCCCGTCATCTGCTCAATCGACATCTACCTCCACACTGCTGCCAGCACCAGAACAATTGACACATCTAATGCAAGAGGGAATGGAGCATTTCGTGACATCTCGGCAAGTCAAAGTCAACATGCCACGACGTCCGAGATAGACTGCCCGGCAACTGGTCGTCATATGACTAGTACGAATGCGGGAGCATTCACATTCTGAACGCATTCTACTGGGTAACGCATAGGCTTGGTGACAGAGAACAGAGACGGGAACACAGAGTGTGCTTCACACACAAGGGCCAGGTAGGGGAAATTTCATTTTTTTTCACGACCACTGGTAACAAGAGATGTGGACTCGGAAGTGAGACGCACACTTGGAGTACACGGGAGCGATGCGCGGTTGAAGAGGGTGAATTTGGAGGATAGAACTAGTGTTAGCAACGGGTCCGGGTAACCTGCCAGCGGTCCGGGTTTGGCCGGCAAAACCGGGTCGGTTCGGTTCCAGAACCGTCCAGAAACCAGACCCGCTGAGTCTGGGCGGGCCAAACCCGGACCCATACCAGTCAACCCGCGGGTTTTGCCGGGTTTGGCTAGACCCGTCGGGTCCAATTTCTGGTTGTGCATGTCGGGTTGTTCTATTTATGGTCGCATTCAGATATCCTACTGTGAATTGCGAAATATTGACTTTGGTATATTGTTGACTATTTGAGTTGTATTGACTGCCTCTATACTCAAAAACAGGAGAAACACCCTTCCGGCCCAATTCTAAAACTGAGCGTCCACAGAGCGTCACCGATTTTAGGTCTTGTAAGTCAAGTAATTGAAATGTGATTTGGTAATGCCTATCCATAATCGAGATACTGGCTGCCTTTATTGGCAAGCAAGAAAGTCGCACGCTCCCGGCCCCATTTTGAAAATGAGCATCAACAGAGCGTCAACATTATCTGGTGTTTCATCATGGCCAATTAAGGTGTGATGTGGCCGTTAGTGTCTGTAAACGATGTTTTGACCGTTTCTCTAGGCTAAAACGCTCATGATCACTTGTTTGCGGCGTTGTGAATAACACGAGTTGTGACTGCCTGGGAGGCTGTCGCGCGAATATCTCTTGCTTATCTGCCTATCATGGCTGCCAATTTCTTGTTTATAGGTGTCTGCGATCAGGAGCCATTAAGATTACCCTAGATGCAAGACCAAAAATCGTTGATGCTCCGTTGACGCTCATTTTGATGATGGGGCAGGGAGCGTGTCGCGGTCTGTTTTGCTTATAAAGGATGCCAACACTTCCATTATGTGTATTCACTACCAAGTCGCATTTTTATTACATGACCGACAGAACCAAAAATCATTGACGCTCTGTTGACGCTCATTTTGAAGATTGGGCAGGGAGCATGTTGCATTCTCTTTTGCCTATAAAGGATGCCAACACTGCGATTATGTATATTAACTACCAAGTCAGGTTTTTACTAGCTGACTTACAGGACCAAAAATCGTTGACGCTCCGTTGACGCTCATTTTCAAGATGGGGCAAGGAGTGTCTTGCATTCTCTTTTGCCTATGAAGGATGCCAATACTTCCATTATGTATATTCACTACCAAATTGCGTATTGATTTCCCAACTTACAGCACTGAAATTCGTTGACGCTCCATTGACGCTCATTTTAATGTGATGTCTAGTCAATATCTGCTGCCATTGATAATTGTACAGATGATTATTTGAACTCATTGGATGCTTTTTGGGCTGATTGGAACTGGATGCTGTGGCCTTAGTAATATTCTGGCATGGGTCGCTGTCATTGTATTGAAAGGTATGTATCACGTTTAATAACGCATTTCGCCTGCTATGCTTGTGTTTATGAACAACCATTCAGACATAACGGGTCAATATTCTCCCATCATAATTCTCTAAGTGAAATTCTCGGTCAAGCTACATGAAGAACCTGGTGAAAACAAATTGTCCCATTCCGTCCTACGTTTTTCTGTTTCCCCGGATCTTCCTTGTTTTGATAGAATTGACCGTCACCAACCCTCTTTCAGCCTTTTTCCTTGACCTCCCTGTTGGCTGAATCAATCGGGGCACATTTGGAGCGGCACACACATCCCGCTGCACAGGGCATTCCGGATACTCGCCATAATTGTCTAGCTTTACATCAGATTCATTTTCTGCCTCACAGTCGTCTTCGCTGTCATCTGGATTATCCAAGTCACCGTTCAAGTTGAGCCAATTCTCAATGTTGGAAACGCTTTCGGGTGCACAGTCGCCATCACTTTCGGCTGGATGATGGTCAATTCTTCGTATTCGGCGAACATTCAATACTTGAGTTCGACCTCCACCGAGTTCCATTGCGGACAAAGCTGGTGGCAATGGTAATCTTTCCGACAATTTGAATGCAGCCGGACCATCATGTTGAAAGATTGACCAGGATGCTTTGACGCTTTGTTCCGAATCTGAAATGTATCCAAAGGCTGTCATTTGCTTGTTTTGAGCGCGTGATTCCTTCTGTGTAGTATGTAGGTTTAGGCTGCCCTGCCACATCTCCAAAAAGTCATGGACCTTCGCCAATCTGTGCAATTTCTTTTCCTCTGCCTCTCGCTTCAATTCCAGGTCGTTTTCAGATTCCGTCCTATCCAATGCAGGTTCATTGCCAGCCAATATCCCATTATTGGCCCGAGCATACAGCCTTACTACAACCGTTTCCCGATGGGTCTTGCCTGTGGTTTCAGACTGCCTCCAGCTGATAACGTCCCGTCCAAGGGAAAAGCTGGCCTCCACTCCGACAACGTGCGTTATGATTGACAATATGTCGCATGCCACATTCAGTGTCCTCAGGCTGCCAGTCCGGCCCGGCTTCACATTGACCTGACCGGCCTGCAGGTCTCACAATCTTCACCTGGACGGACTGTGAAAATACAGGTGACTGTATTATGGACTGCCGGGCGCTGCAGGGCCCTGCAAAAAAAGCTGACTGCTGCCAGTGCTATTTCTCATGACTAGCTACCGCAACTTGCAAAGTACAGACAACAAAGACAGATGGTGAACCAGTTCCCTCAACCCTCCCGTTCCAAAGCAGTCAACATCAGCTGCAGGTTCTCGATTTCCAGGGCTTCCACCAGGCCCTCCTTGCTCCAGGACTTCAGACACTCCACGGCTGCTATCACATCATCACCTAGACGGTTCCTTCGGTCAGAGAGCAATATTTTGGAGGAGCTGAATACCCGCTCAACCTCTGCAGACATAGCTGGGATGGAATGGATGGAAAGGGCCATGCGGGAGAGGTGGGACCAGCGAGAGGTGTGCAACTTTGTCTGCCAAAACTCCATCAGGTCCGAGATCTCTTCTTCTGGTGCTGAATGTTGGAAATCTCGAAGCTGGTCAGACTGGTGGACAGCTCCAGTATGTTTCGCGCGTTTTTGCTTCCAGCGTGGTACCACTTGGCTTATACTACTGATGGAGCTGCTGGCTAGTGGCCGGGGTGTGAGGACATCGAGATCACTGGCGGTTGTCGAGGGAGGGGATGCACTCTGGTATGTCTTATGCCAAAGGGTCTGAATCTTGTGATGGGCTGCCGTAATCCAGGCCGGTTGCTCATTCCACTCATCTGCGAAGTATTGATACTTGATCTCTGGATGCAGGGCAACAGCAGCACACATTACCGGGGCTAGATCAGCGAGGGAGTAGTACTTGTCAAGCACTTGCCATGCATTGCTAATAGAGATAACAATATTCTGACTGGCATTGCTCCCATGGTGATACCGAATCCGGCAGTCTTCCAGGTGTTGTAGCAGTTCGTCCATGGCTGGAAGTACATCAGCAATGTACGCATTTGGTCGATGTGCAGCGGTGCTACTGCCTTCGAGCTGCAGCGTCCAGTATTTGAAAGGACCGAGAATTTCGTAGATGATTTTCAGGTCATCCCAGTCATCAAGGGAAAGTTGATCAAGCTGGATGTGTTCCGGATCGGACTTGTCATATCCGTCACTGGCTTGTACCGGTGCATTTCGTGGACCGCGATGCTGCTGGTCTGCTGCTATTGCAAGACAGACAAATTCTTGGATTGGCTCCCGCAGTACAAAGGCCCTTTCTAGCGCATCAACATCTCCATGCCAGCGTGTTACATTACCAACCAGTGGTGCTGTGACTTTGGACCCAGGAAGAACCTGTAGCACCTTTTCTTGAAAGCGGTCCCTGCGTTGCGGTGAGCGGAGGATCCAGATGCAGATGTTGTGTAATCGTCCCAAAGCACCGCGTTTTCGCCAGTCTTCCAGATGGCCTTCTGCCAGTGCTAAGTCATTTTCGCTGCCATCATTGCCTTCCATTGATATCTCGAACAGCGCCGCATCATTGCCCCACAAGAAAGCCTTCACAACAAGGTTGATAATGTGTCTGAAGCACCGAATCCGACTGGAAATAGGGTCAATTGGGATATCAGCATCCTCAAAGTAAGGAACAAGAGCCTTCAGTGCAGAGCCATTGTTTGAGGCGTTATCTGTTGTAAAGTATCCAACTCTCCGACTAATCTTGAAACGTTCTAGAATCTTCCATATGACCGCAGCTTGGTTCATTCCCCAGTGCGGCCCTTTGAAACGCTCCATTCCAAGCAGACCAACTCGAAGCTTGCCATCCACATCCACCCAATGACCACCAAGGCCAAAAAATGCACGCTTATTTGGTGAGGACCAGAAATCGAAGCTGAAGTGTACCGGAAAGTCGCTGTCCTGCAAATGCTTCACAATTGAGGCTTCCACTGTTGCATAGGCAGACAATATCCAAGTGCGAATTGTTGTACCACTTGCTGATAGCCCGGTTCGTAGAGACCCAAAAGAGGATGCCTATAGTTATTGACTATGAGTATCGTAAAACATATGGCAGCGTGAGCTTGCTTGGGGACTCGGAATGATGTACATACGCAGGCTAGAAGATATGTCAATATCAGCCGGAATCCAGGATGTTCAACCACACGGACACTGATGTTGTTGCAGTAAATCCACCGGATCAGATTGGCCTTGAAGATATCTGAGTGGAATGATAAGCGCTGGATACCGCGGGCAAAGGATGCTGCAATTCGTGATTCCTCTGGTGCAAGTGTATGGAAACGCCCGGCTGGCGAAGGCTCAGTAGGGAATGCTTTTGTAATACCAGTACAGCCTCGAGATGTAGATTCATATTCTTAGTAGAGCCATCGGTATAGGTTGGTGCTTTATACGCTGGAGCTATAACCAGCAGGATCAGTTTTTATAGCTGTTACAGTTTGGAAGCAGGGTCCCCACATCTCTTGCATTTCCACTTAGCTTTCCCACCGATCATGATCTCCTCACCATTGCAGGGCAGCCAACAGTGCCCTGTCCGATTCTTTTTCTTCCGCTGGTAGGCATCGGGTAGTGTGGTCTCACTACCAGCTGGGGAAGAGCTCAGGTATGAGGCAGAGTAACTGCGGGGTCCAGAAAAGGTTGGGGTTCGGAGGTCACTAGGTGCGGAACTCAGTGCAGAGCTGAGTGGGCTACCGTGGCTTTGAGTAGTAGCAGCTTCATCATAGTACTGATCAAGGAAAGCACCATCGAAGGATGGAGATGTTGGTGCCGTCATTGCCTGTGTCCAGCCTGAGGGCATGATTTGACTCTTGGAACCCGGGATTCATGTTGCTGATAATGCCAGTGGTCTCAGTATTCGAGTCGGGGATGTGGTGGGGAATTCTGAGAGGTATCTGAATTTGTATGCAGGCTTCGCAGGTAACCTGGATTTGTATGCAGGTCTGACAGGTAACCTGCCGGCGCCTACAGGTATCTGAATTCGTATGCAGGCCTGACAGGTAACCTGCCGGTGCCCATAGGTGAGTGCATGCCCGCAGTCATTTCGTATTCCACGCCTGGCCGGCCGGCTTTTTGTCAACCGATGCCCGGCCTAGACTGTAGGTAAACCAGCAGGTGACTGTAGGTCAGCCCGGCCGGTTGGGGACACTGGGTTTGCCTAGATCAGGCGCTTACACCCAATTTGTTTCAGCACGTTCTAGCTGCTTGCATTGTACAGTTCTAAATCTTGCTGTGTGCATCACTGCTCGCGAGAAGGAATCCATGCTTTGCCGACCACCCTCTACGTCATCCATATGCACGCGACCGAACTAGAGTTGTTCCTTCCGAAATGTTTTAGAACTTCCACACCTACTCCCGTAGCTTCACTGACTCCCACACCTGCTCTGATAGCGGCACCTGCTCCTGTGGCCGAATCGCCTCCCACGCCTGTTTCCGTCGTTGCTCCAGCTGCCGCACCTGCGGAATTGAGGATCGCCGAAGACCCAGAGTCAGATATCCGTATGATAGAGTGAAATGATCTGCCGAATACCGAGCTGAAGATCTCATAGATAGATTATAGATATAGGACCATGGATCTGGTCGTTGGCTACCGCCGCTGCCGCCGCTGGCACGCGCACATGAGAGATAATTAGTACTTGCTACAATCCGCTATAGACTTCCGACTAAAGGATCAACAAGGTACATCCATTTATATAAATAAAAAATACTTTGAGATATACCACATAATACTATTTTTACCGAGCTTGTCTACAAAATTACAAGTATCTCGCTTCGCTCAAACCTTAACGGTCCCAAGACATTGTAATAATGTGAGACCCACTCCGATCAGTGACAGCCGAGCACCGGCGAACGTGGTAGTGCATGTATGTACTAGGTGGTGTCAAAAGGCGATCCTGGAGATACATACATTCAACGACTGCCACTCTAATCGGTAACACATGGTTCAATCACAACACTCCGATCCCGAAGAGTCCCGGCCCGGCGTCCCCGCTTTCTTTTGATGCATACCCGACCCATGATTGATTGCAATCGCACCTGACCGGCAAATGACAGCCAGGCGGGTGCGGAAGCCCGGCTATACGTGGGGCTCTAGGTATGCTATATTTAATAGCCTTTGTGTCCTTCATTCGAGACACTAGACCACACCTAGCTACATCCGCTCCAAACTCAGCGCTAGTACAACGGACTAAGACAACATAAACGTAAGTTATACCGGGAGGAAATATGACAACATACGTCGACCGCTGCTAATACCCCGAATACAGCAAAAACCAAACCATGACTTCTCTCGACGCACCGCCGTGCGGGAGTGAGTGTAGCGAAACCGAGTGCGCAGGAAGGAAATCATGCCGTAAGTTTCCCGAGCCTTATTTTACCATGAAGACAGCACGCAAGACAATCCGGGCAAGAAGCGCCATAGATCCGTACCGAATCTGATCCTTCCCTCAGTACACTGCCACCGATTCCGCCGATTCCCGCCAGAATCCCCTATCAAACGCCTCATCGAGTTCAACAAAGCGTGGGCCCACCGAACGCGGACAGAAAACCCCAAAGTCTTCACCACACCTCAGGCCCCGCCAATCCTCTAGTTTGGCTGCTCCGACTCGCGGGTTCCAGAGACTACCATCCTGGAACTCTTTCCCGGCGAAGTCTTTGCGCACCGCAACATCGCAAACTTGCTTCCAGCTACCGACGCGTCGTCGCTGTCTGTCCTCCAGTTCGCCGTTGAAAATCTAAAGGTCGGTCATATCATCGTCTGCGGACATTACAATTGCGGAGGTGTCAATAGCGTCTTTAAGGGAACGCTGCCGGGTCATCTTGGGACTTGGTTGGCTAGTATTCGCGAGCTCTACAAGGAGAATAAGGAGAAGGTGGACAATTCGGGCCGGCCCAAGGAACTCCTGACTGAACTGAATGTCGCCCAACAGGTGCAGTCTTTGCTGAAGAACAAGAATGTCCAGGATGCTATCAAAGGGAGAGCGCTGCAGGTTCATGGTTGGGTTTATCACGTTGCCACCGGGTGTTGTAAGGACTTGAAGGTGCAGCAAAATGTCGACGATTGTATCACGGAGTGATTTGGGGCTCTACGGGGATGGTAATAGTTGGTTAGTTGCATAACCGTGGCGACGGGGGCTTTATTTTTCCAGTGGGGAATTTGCGATTGAATGGTTTTATCAGTTGTTGCATTGCTTTCGTTACATATAGTTGATTAGGTGGTCACATTCGATGTGCAGGGCCGTGCTTTTCCCTCGATGATGATTTGCATATACTATAATCTAGCCCCGACATCCATAACTAATGATTGCAACGGTCTAGATAATACTAGTCTTGAATTGGACGATCCCGGTCCGGGTCAGTCCAAGTTAACTCGTATTTTTTGCCTAGTTTTGGTAAAGCATCCTTGCGAAGGATCACCAAAAACAAGTTTCATACCCCACTTTTAACGACCACCCACACCAAAACTCTCAGCTGGAGCTATAATATAGTACTTCTGCCTAGATATTCGTTGCAACTGGGTATATTTCTCCCATTTTCCACTGAAAAACGGTAAATATAAACCTAAGCCTGAATACAGCCATAGGACTTGACCACACCAAGCCTGTCCTGGTCCGGTAGCTTCTCAGACTGGACTGATCCCGGCCTAAAATTTCTTCGCACTAGACTACTACAATCATTGTGTAACAATAGGTGGCAGTTGCGATCTGCAATTGCCGGCGCTGCAACCTCCAAAAATTAGATATGAGTTACCAATAATATATGAACATGTAGTGCTTCTGTCTGGTTGGTAGCGCCGCAAACTTGCTTTGCTGCATTGGATCGATGATCGGACTTGGCCCGTAATTTATATTATGATTCGCTAGAAAAACCCTTTCTAGTGCGACTTGGTAAAGCCACTAGCTAAGAAGTTAATTCTTGAGTCATAACTTAGTCGCTTATCTCCGCTGCGGGGGTTTAAAAGACTATGGAGAAAGTCTAAGTTCGCATATCCGGTACCCACTACTCCACCTTGCTGTACCTCAGATTTCACGTCAGAATACCTGCAACCCTTAAGAATCGATTCTTTTTAATTGGGGTGGAGCTATCCCACACTACGATCCTCTCGATTCGAAGACATGTACGTGTACAGAGGGAAGCTCAACTGGGGTAGTTGTGGAGTCAACGAAGCTTTGACAATCATCTTTCCTGGAGCTTTTGGACACGGAGAGCCGGTCTACGCATATTGGCAGTGGACGAAAACTACCTCTGGAGCTACGAGAGTGAATGTGTGCGCCGAAGGGGCCATAAATAGCGTTACGACAGTCAAGGATGAGTACAAGATTGGATTCTTCCACGAACGCCTTCTCAGATTCGACGCGGTAGTTGCTGCAGATGCCAAACAGATTACTGTCACAATGAACAGATCCAATCGTCGTTCGAGTCCAATAACCTTGCAACTTAGTTATTCCGAACCCTCCATTCTACCACAGTCTGCTAAGTGTCTGGTTTACACCGGGAAGCTAAATTGGTTGAATTACGCCGTCGATGATATGATTATTGTGGTCGTTCCCAACTCTCTTGATTGGGGTGAACCCATCTGTGCATATTGGCAATGGACGGTGAACCCAAAAAGGGCTGAGAAATCGAATCATGACGCAGTAGGGTTTGTCGATAGCTCTACAAAAGCCGGAAAGATAACATTCCATGCCAATAAAAACTACTCATTTGAAGGCGAGGTGGCCAACGCTGGGGACAAGTTGACTCTGACTATGAGGAGCCCGAAATGTAATATATCTACGCCCGTTCACTTAGTGTTGAGCTCGTCAAACTTTTCCAGGAAACAGGTAAGAAACAGGCTCTAGCCTCTTATTTAGACGTCAAGTTACTAAGGCGGGACCTCACTGACATTTATCGTGGTCTGATAGGCCCTGCTTGTTCGTTTTGGATTTGGGACTGACTCCGGCATCTCCGACGTTAGAGATATGCTTACAAAGACCCTCGGTTTCGAAAGTAGAAATGTGGACATGTTATACTACGACGTCGAGCCTAAAGGAGGCCCTAGTTATTGCCTACATGGACAACAAGCACCAACTGCAAGTCGGTTTAAGGCAAAATTCACAGCCTTGATCAAAAGCGCAAAGCCTGGAGATGTACGCTTCTTGTACGTTGATGCCGAGAACGTATCTGGCGCATCTGGAGAACCCGGCCTCGACGACGGGTGGGACCTAGCGAAGCGAGACGATGGGCAAGAGACTGAAACTGTGTTGGACAGCTGGATAACGAAGACCACCCGCCAGGTTAGTAAAAGACTAACCATTTATACTGCTATATCTAAGAGTAAATCTACAGTATCTGAACGAGAAGGCCAACTTAACGATAATGTGCTCCCACTGCCTAGGGGGAGGCTTGCTCGATATTCACAATAGAACGCCTGGCATCATGCTTGCCGCGTGCCATCCAACTCAATTCAACGTTAAGGCTTATAACGGGAAAGACCCGTGGACCGCAGCTGTCATTCACACAATCAACAGACGCAAAAAGCGTGGGAAGGCCATGCCATCATACCTCATGTTATTCAACGAGGCGAGACTATATTTAAGATTGTTGATGGACTCGGAACAACTGTCGGCGGGATACTTAGGGCCCAGCTTAAACCCGGAGAAACCGATTGCTTGGACGGAGGAAAACGAGTATATTAGTCACCAGGACCCGCAAGTTATTTGCAATAGTTCGTACATCAATCCCGAGACGGCAATATTTTTAGAGCCCTTCAATCCATTCAGTGCGGCGTCTAAAATCTCTGGACCGATCCGGTATCCCGACACCGAACTTTGATCTCTATCTCGACTGTAAGGATTTGGGCATGAATTGTGTGCTGTTTTGTCGTGGAGTTTAAGTTCTGACTGTTGTCCGTTTCATTATTTGTCACTCGCACAAGCATTGTCTCTGCGGAATATTGTATTGTTTATTTTGTAGGTGAGATCATCGTAAAGCGGTGGAATATAGGTTCCATTTATTCTGTGGTTTTACTTTCGGTAGACATTGGCCAACGCACTGCAATAATGCTCTCCTGTGTCGCTTTTTCTTTTTCAGTTCCTACTGTACCATTCACTGTGGTTGGTACGTCACCGGTCTCCGGGTGGTGTCCGTCCAGGGTCTTGACGGATTTGTCACCATCACTACCTGGTGTCCGGCAGTCAAAGTGTTACCGGCACATTGCTTGAATGTATAATTGAAACCAGTCCCAATTTTGTAACGTCCGAAGACCATTTCCAATTGCCCTGAGGATGGTACAGTATATACATATGTAAAATTGAATGAGGCATTAACTTTACCAGCCTGAGTACTGAAAAGGAACCCTTAAGTTATCACTCAGTCTCGTCTACTATACTTAAACCGTGTCACCATTAGTCGTCCTATACCAAATATGCTGTAACCGGCCGGTGACGTCTCAACCACAGTGAATAGTACAGTACAATCCATGGGTACGGAATCTAATTCCTGTTTCAGTTTCATGTTTAGTTGTGGATTCCGAGCGTTTTGTTGAGACGCCACTGTTATGTGTTTCCTGTACCTCCATCAAAAATATCCAGTTATCTCAGATTTCGGCCATTTTTTTGAGCACATGCAGGGCGACGCGTACTCTGTGCCTTAACGCAGCTCCCTAGATTGTAGGTCTTACAGGGCGGCAAAATATATTGGTAGAATCGTGCCGGTGGAACCTCCTAGCCTATTTTTAGAGTCGTGATTGCTCCATAACTACTACCAAACTCCAAAACCACCGGGTAACCGAGGCTATCGTATTAGGCCGTTTCATGAGCACATCTACCTACTCACAACACTTCGGAACGACTTTCTGAGCGCACAATCTACTCACACGACGTCTTAGCTTATCCAGCAGAACATAGCGCAGCTAGGTGCGCAATAGTGCTATCATGAAGAGCGAATATGATTGCTATGTGTTGCCCGATGCAAAAGTTGGAGGTATCGGAGTCAGTATGGGAGCGAGATAACAATATGCATATGATGAGTGAGATCATGTGTGTATAAAAACTAGATTAGCGTATCTGCCTTATTTTTTCATCAATTTTTCTTCCTACATGTTAAATTTTTATACTTGCAATCCTATTCCAAACGGTTTTTTAAGATTTAGTCCCACCCCTGCTGGGGTCTACGGTTCATTGTGGCTACATTGTTTAAATTGCTTTACTAGCTTACTGCCCTTGGTAAGGCTCTCGGTGCGGCTCATGCTGAGGCTCTTGTTGAGGCTCTTGTTGAGACTCTTGTTGAGGCTCTTTTTGGGGCTCTTTTTGCGGCTCTTTTTGCGGCGTTTTTTTAGGAGGCTCTTATTGAGGCTTTTGTTGAGGCTCTTGTTGAGACTCTGGTTGAGGCTCTTTTTGGGGCTCTTTTTGCGGCTCATGTTGCGGCTTTTTTTGGGAGGCTCTTATTGAGGCTCTTGCTGAGGCTATAGTTGAGGCTATTGTTGAGGCTTTTGTTGAGGCTCTTGTTGAGGCTCTTGTTGAGGCTCTTGTTCAGGCTCTTGGGAGCGTTCATGCACATCACCTACTCAACCGATTCTCAAGTACGCTTTTTTTGACATTTCGCTTTGAGTACGTAGTATCAAGTCGTTAGTGCCTATGCCAATAACAGAAGAAGACTAGGGTGTCGCAGTATCTTATCATATCTTATCTGACAAAAATCTTGTTGATCTAATCAATGACTCCACTTCTCCAGTTCACGAAAGACTCCAAAAGCACAATGAATGATACCCGCCTACATCTCCTCGCCGCACCACCATCTTCACGACTAACATCACCACTACATTCGGTCTCGTAACACCTGCCCACAACTAATTAACAAGCATCTCTCTGACGCTGATTCCTTTGCTGCGACCCGCAGACGAGTCCAGCCGCTCTTGTCGCATCCCGCCGCAGCGTAAGGCGCCCCCCACAACGACGACAGCTACCCAGACTTGCATGGACTGAGCATGGGGATACCACCTCCGAGCCCGCCCTCCGCCTCCGTACTTCTCCAGCATGAATAGCGTCTCAAGTCGTTCCATTCTACCCTCCAAGGATCTCACATGAAGTCCGATTTGGCACATACGCCCGTGAATGTCGGTCGACTTTTCTTATGATTATCTATGCTACTGTCTTCCCAGCTGTTTTGTTCCACTGACACGTCGATAGTACACCCTCTTGCCCGCAACCCCCCCACACCCAGCCGAACGAATACCAAAGTCTACAGTTTTCGGCGAAAACACAACGCGACCTCCGATTCCGAAGTCGAATTCTCACCTACGTTTCCCAACCACTCCACACCCATGTACTAAGCGCTCAAGCTTACCCACCGCCACATAGCCGCGAAATCGTTCAGCTGTCTTGTCGGAGACGAGGAGGTGACCTCGAAGGCGATTACAACTGTTGTCGGGATATTGATGAACGGATATTATTGGCTGAGACAGTGTCGTTAGAGAGGTCGGCGGGGATAGCGAGCAGGGTGTTGTTTTGAGGCGGAATGCATGTACATATCAAAATTGTTCAAATAGTGATACTTAGAGAAGCTTGATTGTATATTATCTAAGAGTGCCACAAGGCCATATATATATGAGTACAAGTGTGAATGCGTGCGTATGCATCTATGTATAGACTTTTCAGGCCGACAGCAATCTCCGGTCATACGAGGCTCACCTCCGGTCATACGAGACTCATCTCTGGCCATACGAGACTCATCTCTGGCCACAGAAGACAGAGACCTATCA
>Ga0307515_10001714_pt1 | contig 48833 bp, 72 predicted proteins | sample 17_EM_MG_FD_194513 | JGI IMG/M metagenome (GOLD analysis project Ga0307515, IMG submission 194513) | Populus trichocarpa ectomycorrhiza microbial communities from riparian zone in the Pacific Northwest, United States - 17_EM | ecosystem: Host-associated > Plants > Roots > Unclassified | place... | reverse complement strand
ATGCTTCCATATACCCCACAAGATCATCTCCCGAATGCATCAATTGTACTTCTCTCTCGTCCTTTGCAATGGAACCGATGAGAATCGCGAATCACGATCAAGCGATCATGATAGGGAAGCAGCGCTCTACGGTGTGGAACCTTCGGAACAGCCGCACCGAACGGTGTCAACTGTTTTGAGATTTACGACTGATGGATCGAATCGCCCCCGTCGTGAACTGGAACATGTTTCCGTAAGAGTGTATCCGAGCTGAATTTTTTGATCCAGGGGAGGAAAATCCAAGCGATTCCATGGCCACCTGTCGGGGGACATATGAGTTGTTGCTACGTTCGCAGATGCGTGGACGGTGCCGGTGAAGCTTGAGCTTGGGGTTTGAAGCCCGATAATTGCCAGGGTCCAAACGTCCATGCAAGTGTGCTATCGTCGACGCAATGGAGTGACGCTTGGTGGAGCACTTACTGCACTTGAGACGGGGCTGCATCGGAGGGTGTGATCGGCCGGGCATGAGAGGGATCAACAAGATTTTACTTCCGTCTGGAGTAAACCAAAACCAAGAAGAGGTCCTCCAGGACATCACACGTGTATGCATATACAGCATAAAAGACTAACACAAAAAGGAGACGGAAGAGCGTACGAGATACAACGAAGCTTAAAGACACAATGGGTTTCAGGAAGGTGTTACGCGATTAAAAACATTGCAAGTGTGTGTAAGACACTCTGAGAGGAGAGAGGAGGCAATTTGATAACAATAACAACGTCGATGGTGGGAGTCGGAAGAGGCTATGCAATATGGGTCGAACGAAGAGAGCGTGGGATCTGACTTGCGGGTGGCGAGGAGAGTTGCAAAAAGGGGACAAGAGAAAGCAATAGAAAGCAAGACGCGAATGCTATGCAGGAGAAAGTGATGAGAAGGGACAGAGAAAGAGAACTATGGCCGGGAGTTTGGCCACTGTGGAGGTTGAGCGGTGAGATGCAAAAGCGGGGTTTGTGGGTGGGCGGTCGCCCCATTGGACACGGCGAAAGTCTGGAATCCGCCACTAGAGGTTTGGTTCTGGAATGCGGCAGCATCTCTAACTATTGAGTTGTGGGACGGATCAGTTGAAAATTTTTGACGTAAATAACTGGGGAGCACCCACAGACTGTCCAATCAAAGCCACCATCCAGCAGCGATGTGAAAATACCCTCAACGTCACTTGACCCCGTGGCAAAGGACTCCCCTTCGGGGTTATACGAACCCGAAGTCAGACATTGCACGATGTTCTGGACAATCTTACGGTAGTGTGCAGCGGGGTGGATGATCGAAGGACCGCATATCGTGTCAAAAAGATCGGCGGCGAGACGTGCAAGCCTCATTAACAACGACATTTGTCTGGGAGGTGCTGTTGGTCGACTACGCCACTCCCGTATGTTCAAGTCATCTGTGGGACGTGGTTAGTGATCGGGGTGACGAACAATTGGGAGAGGTGACGGACCATCGATAGCGCCACGGTCGTACAACAGCGCGAGAAAGACGGCAGCAAAGGCATGGCACGCCCAATAAGGATCGATTGCGAACCGCAACACGACCATCGCTGGTGCGTTGATGTTGAATTGCCGTGGAGGCGTCGCCCTCATGATGATATCCGGACGGTATCCCGTCTCGGCCTCTGCAGACAGATAGAATATCATGTTCGATGCAGCTTCCAGGCTGGGCGCAAGCGAGGGTGGGGGCGGAGCACCAGAAGTGGTCAACCAGCGCGTCATTGTAGTCCCAAGATGGATACTGTTGATAGCCATCCTATACCATCGAACGGCTGTAAGGGGCATCTGAGTAGGGAACACTCCTTGTTCGGGATTTGCCGGCTGAGGGGGGGGCCTCCGGTCTTGGGGCCGATACATCACGCCACCCCACATACTGCGGAGATGAAGCAATTGAGCGTTTGAGCATCAGTGAGAGTGGAGAAGCGATTACCTTTCCCACTCATTGAGTTTGTCGTTACATCGCCTAAGTGACGCTTCGTCGATTCTCCTGAGGGTAAAATCGTTACACGACTTGGCTGCCTCATGGAGAATAGCAACAAGCTCAGTCAGACCAGCCAGCCGGATGTCACCAGGCTGGGAACAAGGATGATTGCCGAACGCGCGTGCGACCTTGGCAGCGTCGATAGGGTCGGTTTGGACAGGAAGCGCCGCGGTGAGCGTCAAACTAGAAGAGGGGTGAGGGGAGAAGAGAGGAAGTTCAAGAAGGGGACCTTACTAGTAATCGACAGAGACAAGGTTCAGCCAGACCCGCATTGTCCGCATGTCGGCGTCTGATATGTTGACATCCCGTGACGAGAATGGCAAGTGCACAGAACGATCTAGATTCAGATAGGTCGAAAACCTGATGGCAACACCCATTATTGTCCAAGCAGAAGCGTCCGAGAATCTGCTCCGTGGTAACTGTCCAGTAGAAGGTTCTGGAACTTGAAGCGGCATCCACTGTACATAAAGTAGCATGGACTGAACCGCTTCCAGGTTGATGTCCGTTGGGGAGGGACGAAGGAGAAGAGCGGATATACAATTATCGAGTAAGGAGACGAGTTCAGAGTATTTGGGGTGAAGCCAACTTTGGGGAGAGGAAATGTTGTCGCTGTGGATCCAAAATGCGGTTAGGAACACATCGACAGGAGATTGGTGTTCCCCTCACTAGTTCCAATATCGAGCTCCGATGCAACATACAGAGATGAAGAGAAGGACGCTTGTGCTCCGGACGTGCATCGCGTTTCGCTGTGTCCTGGTGCATAGAAACGGCGCCAGGGGGTAGTTATTATTGAAGTATCTGGAAGGCGCCCAAATCAGCCAAGATATCGCAACATGAATCGATCAACGGACATGGTGAAGAGTTTGTTCGCCTCCTCTACGGTTATAACGCCTCGTTTGATGGGGTCGAAAGAAGATATGACGGAGGGAGGTAGCTCCGGGTTCGGTTCAGGGGTGCTGGCGCCACTCATCGAAGATTGGTTGTTGTTTGTTGGACCTTCCGGGTGAGAAGCGAGATTGCGCAAGGTTGCCATAGGTGCAGCCAAGGCAATCGAGTTGACAGTCTTGCGTGGAGGTGATTCGTCGCGTGTTGGTGCCTCCTGTACGGCGGAAGGAGGGGAATTATCGTCTCGCCAAGATTGAGGGCTGGATGGTGGAACGGGGAGCGGGTGATTGAGAAGCGTGGGGGATTAATAGAGGGTGAGAAGCGAGCTTACCTTACGTCTACGGACAGGGTTTCTGAGGTAGGCATGTCGTCCTCAAATTTTGGGGGCTTCTCTGGCACGATGCCCAGCTTGGATTCTATGATTTCGAGTCGACGCTTTGTGGCTGTGAGCCTGAGATACCGAAGTTGGATCATCAAGGGGGGATGTGTGGATATTTGGAGAATTTGGACGTACTCTCTCTGTACCTCCAACAGAGCGTGAGGACCATAGTTGCGATCTCCAGAGTAAGGATGGAAACGGGGAGATTCTGGGACAGCCTCGGTTTCGAACGAACACTCGCGGCCGGCCGATTTACAGCGCTGACATGGAACAGTGTATGGGCCATCACATCGTTGTTTCCTGGTCCTGCACTGTAAACATGCGCGGATTGTCCTTCTGATGCGCGCGGGGGGGTCCATCTGTAAAGGGAAAGATGGAGGAGAGGAGGGGAGGGGAGGGACGCGGGAGGGAGAACAAGGAACGTATTGTTTACCGGAGAGACTATAAAAGTAGAATGGGTATAATTCGAAAAGCGTCCGATCTCACTTTTGTCAATTTCATTTTCGTTCGGTTCGTGCTTATGTACCGTCAAAATCACCCTCGGTGTTTTTCAATCTTCAGCGGACGTTTTTCCTCTTCTCCTCTCGCACACGGTCGACTCTGTTTCTAGCTGGATCTCTGGAAATGAGTGGAAAGGGAGCAAAAATTGAGAAATTTCCAATCAACAGTTTGCTCCCGACTTGATTGAGCCACGTGATGGTGTGGTCCATTGATCACCTGCATGTCTCAACACCGGACACCCATCAAGAGGATCAGCCAGGGCTCTCTGCGGGCCTTATCGCGTTCCACGAGCCACCCAGATGCCCCACACGGACTCGGGTTCCTCACTCCTGCGCTGGCTGAGTTGACGGAGGAGATGCAGACGCTGCAATCCCACACGCAGGGGTTGCGAAACCTAGAAAATTCGCTCACAAGATTCAACGAATCGTTCGCCAGTTGGCTTTACGTCCAAAACATGGCTTCGCTGACCCTTGATTGGACACAAGTACACTTCTTTTTGAATTGATTCAAACATGTGCTCAATTCCACCTGTCCCCCCACTAGGCCCCCACCTCGGCATCTTTTCTGCTCTCGAGACAGCGAGCCGGTGATCTATCCACGCCCTCCTCATCGTGTGTCCCTCCACTTATCTCCCTTTCTTCCTCTCTTTGTAGAACAAGATGCTCTTGCGGCTCAAGCAGCTCTAAGGGCTGCAGCCGTTCATCCGCCCGATCCGCCTCAACGGAGCACGGTAACGGAGCAACCAGACCTGGATCCAGACTCGACATCGATCGCGCCATCAGTCCAAGCGGCCAACACGACTACCAAAGTAATAAAGAAGGTCGTCAAGAAGAAGTTAACTGGGAAAGAGAAACGGGAACGCGGAGTAACAATTCATTTTCTCCCATTTCACATTTTCTGGTCCTGAAACAGGAAACAGTTGGAGATTGAGAAGGTGGTAAACTCGCTCCCTCTAGAGTTCCGTGGGTCCGACCATGTAAGCAAACGGGTTTCCTTTCCGACCCAGCCATCCTCAGTTCCATTTCTCATCCATCACGCAGACGTTGCGCACCCAAATCGAAATGGTAATAGAGGTCTTGATGGACAACCCAGAAAAAGCGTACAAAGGTGAGCAATCGCTTGGTTTTCCTTACCTAGACCGCGGTTGATAAATTGATGACCATACACAGCGAGCGATCTTGTACGTCTGCCGGTGTTGAACCAGGCAAGAGTTCACAAGTGTTTCTTGGCTCTGGCCAACCGCAAGATCATCACAAGGGACGCCTCTGTATGTGTGGACCTGGGACGTCTTTCCGCTTTAATTTGCCCATTTCTGATCCCCTGCGCAGGGACTGTATCGTTGGCAGGGCCTCTGATTCCTCTTTTCTCTTCCCCGTTCCACATTTCTCATGATCGTCGTTTTCCATCATCCGCTAAAATCGCCGAATTGATCAACCGCACTCATCATTGGAAGTTAATCCCTCTTCCGTTCCGAAGCTAGGTTGCACCCTCCCCAATGCGTGGTTGTACACGAGTGACATTATCCTGGTCTCATCCACCTTTCTTCTCCGTTTCTTTTTTTTTTCCCCAAGCCCCAGCTGAAGAGCACTCTGGCGAAACGGACCGGGTTCCTGACCCTGAATCATTTGGTGTTCCTGGGTTATCGCGGCTGTCGGCAGGGGACAAGAAATGACACTAGCAATCAGCTTGTGAGGATGTAGTTGCCGCGTTCACCATATAATTGCCGTAAACCTCCAATTGAGTTTGTGGTTCAATCGCTTGATCGGTGATGAGCAAGATGTATAGAGTCGGGCGGCGTGTAAGATGGTTTGCGTCAGCTATGTAGCTGCACATGCGGGAATGTAGGAAGAAATTATTATTCGTGGATAAGTTATACAGGATGGGGGAGCATGTGGTAATGAGTAGGTACAGTATACTGGATACGGGCCACATCAAGGAGCATCAACGCATGTCGCTGAACTGATAGCCGAAATTAACCACACCAGGGGGAACCATCAGCCGAAGACAACCTAAAAGTCGATCCTCATCCAGACCTCGTGGTGAGTTTGATCAGGAGTACGGAAGGACGACCGTGCTCGTCCGGGCCGAGCTCAACTCCTTGCAATGTCACACGTTCCCCGAGGAAATCGACCTTCCTGACCCCGTTGCTTGGTCCTCGCCAACTTTTGCCATGACCGAGCCTCGCCCGCATGAACATTTGCGCGTCTTTGTATACATCACTCATCTGCGACAGCATCGCGAATTCGGGCGTTGAAAGCTTCTCCCGAAAGTATTCATAGATGCCACTTAACAAGGATAAAATCGTTCCCGATGGTTCGAAGGTGGATATGAATTGTCGACCGACCGTTGGATGCTCGAACTCGAGAGTGTATGTATGTTGGGTGGGATTGACGAGAACGGGTTGTTTGATCTTGTTCAGGGATATCTGCTTGTACTTTTGCTGGCTTTCGGAAAATACGAGTGCAGTGCTTGGAGGTTTCGTGACGTCGTAGGAGAGCGGTCGGGGCCAGTAGTTCCCCAGGAGGACGTTCACGGACGTGCGGGGAATCGAGTCTTTGACATTGGGCGGGATGACAGGGGTGATAATAGCGGCGTCCTGACATTGCGTGCAGTGGCAGTGGCCACCATAGGACGACGGTTGCGTGGGACTCCAATCTACAGGAAGTCTACAGTTCGTTGTGTGGATCCTTCCGAGATCAGCTAAAAATACATACTCTCGCGACAGTGTGACACAAGGTCCTCGTATGCAGGTGTGGAGTAGTGGCACAGAGCACCATCTGCGTAGCTCGAAACTCTAGCCCAGCTTGACGGGGACCGGTAGATGCTCATGACGGTGAAAAATGGAGGGTTGACCGGGGAGGGGGAAGTGGATTGTTCTGACCCGACCCACCCCAAGTCCAACTGTTTTAACCAGTCTGCGGGATGATCAGGTTGCTTTCACTAAAGGGCGTGGGGCCGAGCGAGACCCTCCCAATCACTGCTCCCCATAGCGTTGCAGGGGTCAAATGGCCAAAGTGTAGGCATCATAGGCGAAGCCACAGAAAGACCGTTGGACAAGGGCACGAGAATGTCCGCACATCGCGAACAACTAGGCGAGTGAAGGGAGGCGTATTGTGATGGAACGACCCATTGGACGTCGCGGCTCGTCCACGAAGTTGATACCACTGAAAACAGATGTTTGTGCGTGCGGACGTGTAGGCGCGCGAGGGAACTGCAACAGTCAAAAGCCACGTCCGCTTTGACGCTGATGCCGTCGTACGGGAGAAGAGGTCGACGTTTCCACCCACTCCACTCGACCAAAGCTCGGGTCAAAAAGAACGTGCGGTCAGAACAGCTGGACAACCGAGAGATGCGCCGAGGAGTTGCCGGAAGTGATAGAGACTGCGCAAGAAGCGATCGATCGACTTCTTAGCATCGCATTCGGCTCAACCAGAAGTCGAATTCAGAGAACGCGGGTCTGGGCCTAGGCAAAGAAGTAGTCCACGTCATGTACAACAACTATAGCCGAGGGATTCGAACCTCCCGGCCACCTCGGGGGAGGGATCTTGAACTTTTTGCCAGGGTCGCGAGATTTGAATCCGTTTTGGAGAACTGTACCCCGTGTGTGTACCTCGTGCCCGGCAAGGAGTTCTCAAGGCGTTGTACGTCAGTCTTAAACAAGTATTACCCCAAAAGGACAAAAATATCGGACAATTTCTGCCCATCAGAAATGGGTCCTGAGCCCAACTGACGTGTGAATTACGAAAAGGGAGGACTCTCCTATAAGGAAGTCCTCGTTAGACACCTTTTGGGTAAGGAGTCCCCGGACCTTCGACTTTCCCTGTGAAGGAGTGAAACACAGCAAATTCATCCGAGTACTTATTTGAGACGGTCGTTGACGTGGTCTCCTGATTTCAAAGACCGACGTTTTAAATTTGATTCCGCTCTTCTACTGAACCACCGGACCGACTATCCCTCATACGCTCTTCTGTGATACTGAACTGCTGTACGTGGCCGTTAGACTTGCCGGGCCACAAGGCTGGGAGTTCCCTGCGACCGTGTCAAAGGGATCAACGGCCCGAAAAACCGTAATCTAAACCCAGCACGGTCAACACTCAAACTTGCAACCCTACACGACTACATAAGCGAATGGTTATCGATATGTATCACTGAGGGTCAGCTTTGCTTATTTATCGCTTGTGCCGCTTGTTTCCCCCTTTTCTGTTCGGGTAAGCTAAAAAAAGCACCGGAAAAGAGCAAAGAAGCAAGAGGGTGATCTCTAAGCTCGCTAATGGCCTGTATTGAGGGTGCCCTGTGTACATAATCCTTCAGATAAGAACGGTCCACGGGAATTCCAGAAATGCGCTAGGGTCGCACAATGAATTGGCGACGCATGGCTTGTAGGTACACACACCAGTAGGCGCAAAAATACACAAGCCCAGCAGGCCCCGAGTTCTTCCGGCGCGGAATGATCGACTTGGGGCTTGGAATGCGACGGGCGGATCTGGCAATCGGTCTGAGTTCAATCAGATCACCACGCACCAATTCACAGAACCCTACAAGGGCCTTTGGAGAATGCAAAGGATCCATGTACTGCGGTAGCGTACTATAACGGCACGCACACGCTAGTCATGTTTACATATCGAGTAGTTTGTACAGTTTAGCCGAACGAATGGGAAAAACCACCACTATATAAATCTCTCATCCGATCACTCCATTGAATGTGCAGTCTAGGTCAGGACAGTACTGCTCGCGGTACAGGACACGTAGTTTGCCACGCGCATCCTCGTGCAAACCAAACTGCCCCGCAACGGAGAAGAACGTGGGGTGTCCCAAAATCCGCTAAAACGGAGGCCGGAGGGGCAAAGCGGTTCCAAACGTGACTTCACCTTGTAATACGTACTCTGTGATCCTAGATGCGACTCGGGCCTCCGTGGGGGTTGGCTCGCATCTAAAAACTACTTTCTGAACGCGAATCTAGCGCATTTCTTTCTGAACTTTCATACTCTACGGTATCATCCGGTGTGTGGTCTTTGTGCAGGAGACTTGAGTGTGATTCATCAGGGTTAGTGGTAGAAAGATGAGACCCATCTAATTCCGGAGCGTGGAATCGTTGAAGTATGTCAAAATATGCACGACGAGCATGTTCTTGCACACCATGACGGTCACGACGGCGGTGATGGCGACGGTGCGACCGAAATGAAAAGTTGGGATGGCGGCTGCGCAATGATTTAGCTTTCCGTTCCCACGGGCACGACGCTGGAGAGGAATACGAGGCGACTGTTCCCTATGCGGCTAGAGGTGTAACGGTGAAAGCAAAAGGTTCCGAGTGGGGTAGTGCCCACATACACGAAACACTGGTTCCACGAAGCCGTGACCGCCACAGTGGTGAGCCGCAATAACCCAGATCAGGGCGGTCGATTCATCGAGCTCACCGCTGCGGCCCTTGTTACACCGATCAGGGAGGTCCGCGTGTTAGTCAACGTCGCAAAGAGAACAAACGAACACCAGGGAGGTACAAGCGACCCGCTCCGGTGACGTGTGGGATCTATGAGGCCCGATAGTGACGGCGGTAACTGAACATTGCATGACAAAGTTCCGTTCGCCTCTCGAAAATTGCCCAACCCTCCGTTCAAGCTGAATGTCCGATACCGCCATCGGGAGATCAAGATCCACCAGATATGTGTCGGATAGAAGAAAAGCCAGTGCTTCTCGAACCGAGGGATAGGAATCGTCTGGAGTGACTTGTCACGACAGGGACGACGATCTCCCATGTCATGTCATGTCATGGGGGAGGAATTGTTGATAAACTCGAGTACGTCTTGACGGCGCTTATCTCGGAATTTCCGGGAAATGCTATTTGCCGCCATCGTGCATGTTGACGGGACCCGTGCGTGTGCATTCCAGGGCTTGATGATACATTGTGCGTCATGGCTCGAAGCCAGAACCAGCTTGTGACAGGGCCTTATCGATATAACTTCTCTTGGATGGAATCTGCGTTCAATCGTCACCGAATCGCGTGTTTCACACGAACCCGCAGAAGTGGGCCAGATTTTTTGTGCTATTGTGAAAAATATTCGGTTCATTCTCTGCCCTCACATTGTGGCACCCGTGAACCGAACAATTTCCTCGGTTCCGTTTCTTCACGTCCCCTTTCGTGGAGGTGATACTGAGGAAAATGTGTGTTCGGTACAGAGGGTACGTAATGCGTTTGGGTCTTTGTTCCTGGGCCTCTTGTCCAGCCCTCAGTTGGCTTACAACACGGCTGGTCTATTTCTACCATTGAAGGTTTTGGTCTTGAACACTTCTCCGCCCACTGACAGGTCCGCGCCTTACATCATGTTGCAGTGGGTGGGGAAGGTTGGCACGAGGAGACGTGGCCAAGAACCAGACTCACGCGAGCTTGTCGGTGGAGCGTCGTAGTAGCGACGCACAAGTCACAACCCCCAAAATTTTTTAATGGTGCACATCATATCAAGTGCCCTGGCACAGCCCGGAACAGACCATTCTTCGTGCGGCCCAGAGGCCAGGGCCCGTGACTTGGAGGGTCATTCACTGGGGCGCAGTACATGGGCGCACCATCGAAGAGAGCTGGAAACAGATCTAACCCAGGCATGCCTCAATCCCTTACCGTCTTCGAAATTTTGAGATGGCATAGGAGTGAGAGTGATTCTGAATTCTATGGCCGATAACGACAGGCAACGTATGGGGGCAGGGAGAGTGATTCTCGGATACGATCTCGTTGGATTGCGATGGTACGAGTGCGGCGGGAAAGTTCTGGCATGCTGGTATTAAGGCCGTTCCTGTTCACAAGGGTGGGCAATGTTGGACCAAAGCGAGATCTCCACCTTGTATCCCCACGCGGCGATCCGCTCCTGCCACTGTCCTGACGGACGTTGTTCCGGGTTGGGGGTTTATTTGTCCGGCCGACGCACTCCGCCACCGCTCGGAAGGGGGGGTGGGGGTCGGTCAAGATGCGGGTTATTTGGGGAGAACGTCTGATGGGAGGAACCTTGTCGAGATTGTGCGACATTCTCTGAGCGGATGCTGAATGTATGGGTGGATTGGTGCCTTGTCCCCTTGGTGGGGATGATCTCCTGCACACTGTACCGATGTTAGGAAGGAGACTTTCCTCAAGATGACGTGCATCAGCTGTCGTTTGGCCAGCCCTAGGACACAGGGGATTCCTCGAATGCACATCTGATTCAACCTAGGGTGAGAGACGTGAGAGAGATAGCAGTAGTACACACAAAACACAGCCTCGGACGGCGCCGCGACAATCGCAGCGCAGGGCCACAACGAGATAAATGAGCACCCTCCACGTCAGCGGCATTGCGACGGCATTTGCCAACAGACCAATTCGGATATGAGTGATACGCAAGGACAAACAAGGGGAATCCTCGAACGTCCAATCCATCTCAATCGGGAATGGGGGACTCCTGAGGTGCTGGGCAGCGGGCGCGGGGCCTGTTGGTAGCGGCAACGGTGGGTCTGGCAGTATCGTCGTTGAGTAATCAATAGACCTGTACGGCTCTAGTGCAAACTCTTGTACTTGAGCTTGAGTACTTGAGTGACCACAGGAACCTAAACTGGGTCAGTACGCACATCAGAGGGCGCGGGCCATACATCATTGTTTTGGATATCACACCCACTTATTGGCAGAACACGCAATTCACTGGGTGAAAGAATCACTAGCGCCCACCCGGCCACAACGGCAACTTGGTCTATTCCAGGATATTGGTATCGCAGATGCTGGCCCTGGGATATCGATCCTTCCCATTCGCTTCGGTATTGACGTGTGTGGTGATCGCAGGGATCCATTGAAGCTTTCCGAACGAAGCATTGGCCGAAGGCCAGGGATAAGAGCGTTTGAGCTGTTGGTAGGGGGGGCATGGGGGTCTCCAACATTCGTGGATTACTCTTCCCTGCAGTTCAAGTTGGTGACGATCCGTTGGCACTCTGACCTGGGCGAGCAGCCCCCGGTTCCCTGGGAAAGGTAGAGCACTCGACAAATGAGTGGGCGGTATCTATCTGGCACGTCCCACCAAGAGGGGGGCCGAGTGGGAGTAGTTGCGCCAATGTCGGGCTAGTGTATGAGCGTTTCGTGTCCTCGTTTCTTCACAAACTCCTGGAACTGACCTCTGCCTAGGAATTACATGGCCATTCCTTTGTTTCAGTACTCTTATGACTTGCCTGCTTTGTGTGTACTTAGGCGGACAGGCCAAGCCTGAAATGACTCGTGTCCATCATCCTTACGCGTATATATGCACCCGGCGTGATCCCACCCGCACACCCTACAAATCGTCTCTTTCCAATGTCTCGACGACGCATCCGGAAGAAAGTTCACACCACCGAGATGGCCCCCGTTGTGGAGGCATCTCTCCCGGAAATCACTCAGACGAGCGAAGGTGAGCGTTGGCGCCTTTTTCACGTGCGTTGGGCGTGCGTGCTAATGTGTGAAAATAGTCTTTAAACTTCCAGACGAAACCTTCTTGGAGATTCTCTCTTACTTCCCGGTAATCACCTTGCGTTATAGGATCACCGACCTGCGAGACGTCTGGGGTCCCAGCGTTCTCCCGGGTGTATATGCCGACCGGTTGGACGTGCTTCGAGCGATAACCCAGACATGCCGCACGTTTCGTCGAAAGTTCTTGTCCTGGTTATGGGAGAGAGTGGAAGCCTGTGTTGTGCCTACTGCCTGTGCGTGGTACATCTATGTCGGGAACGCGTTGGAGAGCAAGTGCCATATCTTGCTCAAGAACCCGCTGTTGGCGTCTCATGTTCGGTCAGTGAATATCCATTTCGTGTCCCACCCAATCTCACCCGTTATCCTCGACAGTGTAATGTCTGTCACCGTCACACGCTACCGGATGGATGAGATTCTCCCCGCCTTCGCAAACTGTCTCCAGTCCTTGCCGAACCTTCATACTTTGGAATTACGCCACGTTAATCAAGAGATGACGATGAAGATCAAGAAGGCGTTTGAGGGAGTAACGATACCCTCTATCCGGACCGTTGTTTTGCCTACAGTCGCTCATAACATTCTGCGGTCATGTCCAAACGTCGAGGATGTCATATGTATCGTTGGAGATAGCAGCCAAATACTTGGCACCATCGCGTCAAAGTGTCCCAAGGTGGAGAGGATATCACACACGAGCTCTTCATCAACGGCGCTCAAACGTTGGTCATCCCCGAATCCTCGCTAAAATCCCATTACTTATTACCGATTCGCCAGGGTTAGCAAAGAAGAATCCCAACATACGAGAGGTGGCTTTCAACATCGTATGCGAATCACGCTCGATTCTACATTGAGCTATGAGATGAACTGACTTTTCACCTCTAGCGTGGGACTGCGTATCCAGACATCTCATCGCTCGAAATTTTCAAGAGGTTAGCGGTCATCGAACTCCAACTTACCCTCCCCGTGGGTGAAAAACCCCCAGCTCACCTTATTTCCGCCGCGAAAAAAATTCTGAAGGCCAGCGAGCACGGTGGAAGGAAGGTCATCAAAATGCGGGTTGTTCGTACTATACCCAATGACGATATGCTTCTGGAGTTAGAATATGTGGGAGTAGAGAACTTGGAAATTGTTGTTGTTTGAGGTATACCAACTTTCTTCTGATGACCAATCTACGATTTATCTCGGATGCTTATGAGTCTCCCTTATCAAAGCCACTCGTAATTCCCGTTTGGAGTTCCTCCGTGTTTCATCATCCACACACAATCAGCATACCATTATTCAACTGCTTTGTATATCTATACCCTAATGGAGAATGAAACACAATCGTAACCACCAAGAAACCGTTCAGGATAAAAGGGTATTAGTTAATTCGTACAGGAAGCGGGGGAAGGAGTCCTTGTGCGCGGTTCTTCCGATAGGAAAAGAGAATGGAAATGAAAGGCCCGTTACATATCACTCGCCAAATACCACATGGAGTGTGTGGAAATCACGATTAGAGGTATCCGAATCCAAATAAATCCCGTGGAACTTGCGTTCCTTCCCCAAAATGTCGACCCTCTTCATCCCCAGGTTCCACTCCGCGCGGGGATCGGACGCAGTTTCACATCTCTCCACTTGGGTGTCGACCGCTTCTCGGAAAAGTTGCATATATTCCTTGAGGTTGGACCCCTCCCTAGACCCAACTCGCTCGTCGAAATACAAAAAAAGTTTCTCGAGCAAGCTTTCGACCGTCAGGGACTTCCAGAAGAAGCCCATGGGCTTTGTAAAAACGGGATGATCGAACACGATTTGGAGACGATCGTGTAGCGCTCCTTCGACGACCAAGGAATGCTTTTGTTCGTCGGAGATCGGAGTACTGCGGCCGTATGATGTGGGGACGCAGACGGTGCTCGGGTCCTTTGAGATATCGTAGTGGACCATGTGATGACGCGAATCTGAATTGTGCGCGAGGAGGGGGTGAACCTGTGGCGTGCTAGCGAGCACCAGAGCCAAAAACGCTGAGTTGGGAGAATTGTGGTTGGACGGGCTCTGGAGATTGACGATCGACAGCGGCCCGGGGAGCGGGGAAACCACGGGGAGTGGAGAGACTACAGGGAGTGGGGAGACTACGGGGAGTGGGGAGATTAAGGGGAGCGGGGAGGCGACGAGGAGCGGCGAAACAGCGACGAGGGGCGAACCGCGAGTGTACGTCGTGACAGCGGTGAGAATCGGCGAAGCTCTTGGATCAACAATGTAGCTGATCGCACTCGTTGGGTTCGTATAATGAAGAGGGCCATGGACCCGGCGGGTACCAACACTGGTCGGGTAGCGGGAGGTTGCGGCTGGAGGCATTGTAGTTGGGTTAAGAGCGTGTCAGGAGTGAGGAAGGAAAGTGCGGGTGGCCAGAAAACAGTGAACTACCTCCAGATTATATACCCGAGCCTGCGGCGGAGACCGTCCTAGCGGACGTCGAGTGGACAACACAACGGGAAGACCGGAGCTGTGAGGTTCCCCGCCAGAAGCACAAGGGTGGGTGGCGGAGACATGATGAGGCGGTCACAATGGAAAAATGCGATGCTACCGGAAGCCCACGTCTAGAAGTACCAGCCCTTGAGGTAGTGAAGGGGGTTTGTAGGACGGCAGAACGTCTGTTGCAGTATGAGGCCCTGCAGAGGACGTTTCGGGAATTGCCGACTCGTCCTCGATCGTGGCGATAATATTTTGACTTTTCAGCGCTTCAGCCACAACATTGACATTGAACATTGAAGGTTTGTGGCTGTGATCTCGCAGGTGACGTTCGTAATGGATCAGATTCAAGATGGTCATATGAGTCTACAAAGCGTGAACAAAAATGGGGAAAACGAACGACAACGACGAATGTTTTAGCAAGAGGCTATGCGAAAAACGACAACGAACACCCTATCCCGATGCCATGAACGTCAGGCAGTCTAACCAGAACTGTTACACCGGGAACACTATAGATACAACGAAAGCACGAATCAACATAACAAAGATGCATACGACAAGACGAGATGGGGACCTTCGTCGCGTTACGCGACGGTGGCGATTTTTCGCTCGTCGTAGGATTCTTGGTCATTACCATGGACGGATGGTATCTTGTCCATCTGAATGGACTGGGAAATACCGATGCTGACTTCTGTCTTTCGCCTGCTACCTCCTGAGCCGCTACCCTGTAACCATGTCATTGTGATCAGTTGGGTCGTGTGATGATGCCGATAAAGGAACTCACGCTCACGTTGAAACTGTGCACTTTAGTCGAGTTCATCTCTTCGCGCAAGGTTGCACGCGAGTTAAGCGTCTGGTGAAGGGTGATTGATTAATAAGCTTTTCTACGTCGTCATCCCGAGAGCATGCATACCATCATAAGTGTGTTACTGAGTACCGAAAAGAGGAGGTGATGTCAGTGGGGAAGGTGATACGGCCCGGCAGAACACTCACGTATAGATGCGGCCTTGCGGCAAAGCGAAGAAGAAGTGAAGGTTGGTGTCTATCCGCGTGGTGAAGACGATGACATCGATGATCTATTCGCAAAAGCGTGAGTTGAGGACCGCATGGAAAACTGAGAATCACATACACAGAAGATGGCTCCAATGGAACTGGTCTCAATTGCGGTCCGGATCATACGCTCAATGATGCTGTCGGTCCCTAAGAACGCAGACGGTCAAATGGTTGTCTGGCGGATATGGGAAAGACATACTCCTGAAACCAGTCTTACTCCGACGGAGGTAGTAGAAGAGCGACAGCCTAAAAGAAACATAAACAAGGATACTGTGGTAGGTGTTTGGCCACGTACGTGATGGAAACATCGACAAGGACAGCAATTGAGATCCAAGAGTTTGCAAGCGGGAGGAGGGCAGAGAAACGGGCGGGGCTGGTGGGTAATCAATATGGATGGTAGTTCTACAGGAATGGAACCACTTACTCTGGGTCGATCGTAGCAAGAACACCTCCAGCGATGCCACAGGCGCCCTGCGCCAGTGAGAGGATTGCGAGACCAGCGAACAGAAGCCAGGAGTGGGATAAATTCTTAATCCGGTATGCAAGGAATATTTGAACGGGTACGGATGCACTGCAGGGAAGTGGTTTGTGAGACAAAGGTGGAACGAAGAACAAAGGATAATTTGTAACCTACAGGCACTGCAGGAAACAAGGAATCGGAGGAAAAATGTCAGTGGGGGTGTTTGATCAGGGACAGAACCCGAACGCTTACAACTGTGGGGGTTAAATCAATAAGAATTTGCAAACCAAACGTTAAAGGAAAATTACGTACTGAAGATGGGAGTGGTTGGGTATGGCCTGACGGATGGATTCAATCGTACCAGGACTAACTTGATGAGGGTTCAGCAGGCTCACCAGGGCAGATTAACGAAGATCTCGGGCTTCCCGAAGTTCGGCACCACGAATTCCCATAACATATACGTTGCCGCGGACGTGTGGAAGGTATCCAAGAAGAATACCCATGCGACAAGGAGCCTGGGGAGAGTCGTGAGTGCCTCCATCAAACAGTATTGCGACAGTGCACGTACCGGGTGTACCAGGGGTCCTTATACCCGGAGGTATAGTAGTTGTACCACTGAATGATGCACGTTCCGTACACAGCACCCTATTGATAAGCTGTGAACCAAAGGCGAAAGGTGGGTCAAACGGACGAAGCATACGTTGAAAACGACGGCCAAGACAATGGGGCCGAGTACGAGGCCTAGATCCATATTGATGATGTCTGGAGTCTGGCGGTGCGATAAAGGTTGGAACGAGATGAGATAGACGTATCCAGCGGAGGTGGGTGGAGAGGATGAGGGGACCGAGGAAGACAAAGGGGATGGGTCGAGTATTTGTAGTCGCCCATCGCTTTGAATTGGACACCAGTGCCGTTAGGCTCCCAACGGCGAAGTTGCGAATATTGATGGTAGAGAAAAACTCCAGGGCGTTTCCCTCCGGACATTATGAAATGGTGTGTCTGGAAATTGCCATAGTGGGTTTTGGGGACATATCCCTCGCGGGCAAGTTACCATATCAAGTGAATTTGTGGATGTGCCCTGAGGGTTGGCAGACAAGAGAGACGTCGTCCCTCGATCGTTTCCTCTTCAAGCACAAGGATAACATTTGGACATGAGCAGGTGCCCTGGACTGAAATCAGCGCCCATTCTCACCTCAAGTCGCCCTAGTTCTCCTCCTCCAACTCCGCTTGCCTCTTTCGACCATGTCTTGTGTCCAAATAGGCAACTTCAAACTTCCCGCCCTCCGATACTCTGTCTTCCGAACAAGCGACGACCCTGATGTGGTCGTAACAATGTTGCCTTCAATCCTGATGTTCACCACGCCTTATGTCACTCGAAGCTGATTTACGACACCATATGTCCGTTGTAATGCTTCTTTTACCTCCGCTCCCTCTGGTAACCGCCCTACCTGTGTCTGTCGTGTCGTACACACCACCAATATGTCTCCGCCTCCACTCAGTAGTGTTGGGTGCAATCGACCAGCAACAACAGAATACCTCTTCTCCACCTGACCCTTCTTCGATTTTGATACGCGCGGTGTGTTTCCGACCCACCATAGAAACCTTCTCCGTCACCTGGGTAGGCGATTGACGTTAACGGTCGAACGGAAGCTACCCGTGGGCCCAGGTTGGGCTATAGTATGCTCTAGAAGCAAAGTCTCGGGAACGCCTCCGCTCCCGTCGCGATGCATCCGAAAGAGCGGGATGTGCAAAGGATCCCCCCAGTTCGGCCCAACACTCACGCTCCCCATGTTCGTCGGTTGCTGTCCAAGTAGGTTCTGATGCACATCTTGCCGATAGGAGTAGTGCACTTCGTAGGCTACGTATGTCGTCCTAATGCCAATTCCCATTGATCCATGAGTGGTAGCTTGAAAGCTGGGTTCCAAGTATAGCGAGCACATTGGTTTCCGCACAAAGAAAAACCTGATGCGGATTAAAGCAGGAGATAACATTGTGTACGTGTAACTGCGCCACAGAGGAATAATGGCACTCCGAATACCACTTGATAAAGGTTCTCCGGTCCCTCAACGGCCTATCCGAACGTCTGCGCACAATCGACTCTACCGGAGCAAGACTGCCACCATCAGGGGTGCATGTCTACTACGTCAGCGATAAATTCAATGCCCCTTGGCTTGTGGCTTCGTATTTCGAATAGCACCGCCGGTTGACACGGATTGCTCATCATCTTCTCTCGCTTTCAAGGTATCCAAGGCGCAAGATTCCAATATGACAGGTCCATCTACCCGGGGTAAGTACCACCGGGCTGGGAAACTGTGTGCATCGCCACGGCTGTACGTATCCTCTCGTATACGCACGACGCACCCTGCAACAACCCTACGTACATATCAACCCTATAGATAGAACGGGATGCCGTATACAACTGGTGCAGCACCCGTGAGATACTTCAGTTTGCATGAATCTCTCGACAGTGCAACCGCGGCCACAACAGATGTTCCGCCTCCATCATTCCAGCGATCGACATCCGCTTTCGTCATCCGTAATTTGTCAACTACCGATTGTGCGAACTTGTCAATGTCACGATCTGTTACATCCCAGATGTTGGCAACCAGCGTAGGACTGTACCATTCATCAGATCCATCAGAGTCGAACACAGGGAAGATACACATACCAACCGGCCACCATATAATTATACGGCGTCCCGACGCGTTCAAAGTCTCCCATATCCTTCATGGCACCAGAAGAACAACCCCAGAGCATAGTGGCAGCACAACGGGAGAGGTTTCTAATCTTGTGTGAACGGATATACTGTTCGCCGCCGCCATGCCCAAAGTATCTAGTTCGTAGCGGTCAGCTTCATCTGACCGGACTCTGTGACGGAGAAACGGCTCACAAGACGAGATCATGAGTTTCGAGGGCACTGAGAAATTGTTGTTCACTCGGTGCTTGAGAAGTTAACCCCTTCCACCCCACCCCCTTCATTCCCGCCAACCAATCGTTGAACCTTCCTTCGGTGCCTTTCAGATCACCCCCGGGATTCAACACATAGAATGTCTTGCGGGGATCTACGTGAGCCCGGTCGGAACCCGGACCGTGAAGTTTTCCACTTTTCTTGTAATCCGCCAATTCGAGTCGATCCAACAAGAATCTCATGTCCGGAATCCTGCTGACACTCTCCCCTCGTAGGACCGGTATAGATTCCCAAGGCAACCCCTGAATGTTCTTATCCAGGACCAAGAACATGTGATTGTCTGGTATCGGCCTGATTAACCCCTGTGAAGATGCCGCCAGTTCCTCCAGAGCCGTACGGAGGTCGATTGTCGCTTGGTCGACATCCACTTCCGCGATTGCGATAGAAACGCCGCTGAATTGGTACATATCCAGGACGAAGTAGATGAGGTCCTCCAGCTCCTCCGATCGACACTTCGGAGAGAGGGAGACAAAGCACTCGAGCAGAGAATCGCCGAGTTGGACGGCGTTTAGTTGCTTCCTGTCCATCGAAACCAACGCGCGTTGGAATATACCTTCTAGACGCACTCGGAAGTTCGATAGGACCTCTGTCGGGATATCCGCTGCCGGGGAGAGGATGGTCTAATAATACGTGAGATACTGATTCCGTGGGTCGAAAACTCCAGAAGATACCTTGAATGCGCCGAGCCAACAGAATTCGATATTCTCCAGCAATTCACGAAGCCGAGTGTCCAACTTATTTCGTTCAGCCCACCAATTGCATCGTTGCCGTCGATCGGTCTTTGTGACGTGTTCCGCCGACCTCGTCGTCTCATCATTGAGGCGGATGATCTCCTGGAACTCGTCTAGTGCACCTTGGAACGTGATGGCCTCTTCTTCTCCTTCCCTCCGTCCCTCGAGTGGTATACTAAACAGCAGTGGCTGACGGTGGGGACGTTGTCTCGACACGAAAATTGTCCTATGGTCCTCAGAGACGCTGATGTTGACAACAGTCCAGTTGTGTGGGAGACGTTCCACCATGTTCCGAGAAAGGAGTTCTGGGTCGAACTTAGCGGCGGAATGATGGCCTCTCACTGCTTTCCAGTATTCCTGGTACTCTTCATCGAAATCTGGCTCGTCCTTGTTCTTGTGGAATTTCGTCGGGATTTGCGGGGGCAAGGCGGAGCCGTTCGGGCTCAGGATTGGCCACACCAAGTCGTCGTGAGAAACATCCGGGAACTTTGACCTTATCGCTTCGAGCATCTCCCTCCCAAGTGTGACAGCGGAGGAAGCGTCTGTATTGCCGTAAGTACCTCCGATCGTTATCATGAATTCCAAGCATACCGAGCAGGCGGGAAGCCACCACTGGGCCATCGATTTCACCTTTCCCCAGCGACCCTTGGAACGTCCTGATGAGGGCCAACGACAAAGCCGCTTCTCGGACCTGGAAAACATGCCCGCGTCTCGCGATTAATGCCAAGTCCGACCAGAACAGTTTTTCCGCGTTCTGAAGGAGGCCAAGGATTTCTAGTACACTGGGACTCAGTGAAGGCGGGGCTTCCCCGACCATCCCCAAAGGTAATGAGAGCACTGTCGGGCGTATCGGTGAGAATTAAACAGCTCCGAGCTTCGAGCAAACAACCCACCAGACTCTGCCAATGAGGAAAGGAACATGTCCGCCGTGAAACGAGAATATGCGTCGCTGAGGGTGAGCTTAGCGAGCAGACCGTTCTCGGCGACCTGAGGGTCAGTTGAAGACTGTAGAGCCATGTACTTCCCCAGCAATGCCTTCGACTCTTCCGTCGACCCTTCATCCTTCGACAACAAAACTGTGCGAGGATCTCAGCGTACGCAACGAGACCGAACGGAAACGAACCTCACTTTGCTGTCTTAGAACTGACGCCAAAAGGAACGGAAGAACAGCATCGCCGCCTTCGATAGCCTTGGAAATCCTACGCGTAGCAACGTCCGACTTCCGTTGACTGTCGTGATTCTGTGTAAGAGAAGGACTATCTGGACGAGGTCCGACAGCCCACCTTGTAGGTGACCCATCCATCGCCGCGAAGAGCGTTTGCAACTCGTTGAGCATCCCGATGCTCTGATCGTACAGTTCCTGCGCGGCCTCAGGATTGGCGTTCCGCATGTCATAATCAGCGCGTAGGCGTTGGAGGTCAGCGACTCCCGCGAGTGCTCTGTTGTCCACGAATTCCATCGCTTGCATGAGGCACTCCCTCCCCTCGTCTAAGCGATTTGTGTGCATGTATATCTCGCCCTTCCTGGCGAGAGCACGGCTAACCATCGTTGGTGTGTTGATTGCGTCCGCGAGGTCTTGAGCCTGCTGTGCGAAGTACTCTGCTTCTCTGGCGGAGCCACGGGCGAAGTAAGCCTGGGCGAGAGCGAACAGGGTACTGAGCAGCCCGTCGCAAATTCTCCACTCGAGTCCTTCCATCGCATTCCTTCGTGAGTACGAAGACTTTGGTCTCGCCACCGTTTGGTTGTTTGTAGAGGGCTCTCCGAACGGGTTTTCTTCATCGGGATCTGGGTTGGTAAGCCGTTGTGGATGGAGACGGGCCGCAGTCTCAATTGCCCGGTTGTACAGTCGCAGTGCTTGAAGGAGGGCAGTCAATGACACAGCTGGCTCATCCTGTCTTGAAGATCAGGATCGAGAAGTACACGGGCGGGGAGATCCTGACATTATAGTATTGTATCATCGCAAACGCATTCGCAGCCATGGCCGCCCTCTCCAACTTCCCAAGCCGATGGCGAATTCGTTGGGAGGTGGGTAAAGTCTTATCTTCTGGCAATATGCCCTCTGATAGTCTACGGGCTTCGCAGTATAGTGTTGACCTGAATGAAACACGTTTGGTATAGGGGCGACCGTCATGAGAATTTCAAAAGTTACCCTTGGAGAATGCTTCCGGCCATGGCGAGCGATTCGGCGAATCGAAGGTAAAAGAACACCCTAGCTTCTTCGGATATGGAAACACTAGCGTTTTGCACTTTCGGTAGCGTGCTATTGTATACCGAACTCGCTTTCTCCAGCCGTCCGAGTTTGACATATTCGTGTGCGAGGTCGACGCACACCCATATGTAGACTAATTCGGTTAGCCGGAAGAAGCGAAAAGTGCGCATAAAATTAATCACCTTCATCCAACTCCCCCACTCGCTCCATCAACTTCCGCGTCACAGTTAGGAGTTGAACCTTGGAAATGACATGCCCGAGCAATCCCAGCAAGTGGCATACCATATCTTCCAAAGAAAGTAAGTTCCAACCACTAGGACCAAAAGACTCATACGAACAAAGGACATCAATCAATTGCTGTTGCCGATCATAAGGTATGGCGGGCTTGACCGACGGTTCGAGTGACAACCGCGTTGACCCCGGAGCTTCCGCGGCAGACTTTGTCACTGGGCGCACTTCCTTGTAAGTGACCGTGTACCGAATGTTAACGACAGTTACCGACCTTTCCTGGCTTTTGGAGTGGCTGGAGGTTTACGCGATCTTGGGGCAGCGCGCGTCTTTGAGGTTACGGTACGCGCGGCCTTGGTGGCAACAGGTTTGGGGAGTAATGATTCAGCGGGCTCAGCCACCGATACGGTAAGCAAAGCCTTCAAGATCCTGTACGCATGGTCGGTGTGTTGTTGAATTGTTTCACCTGGTTGACCACCGTGGTTGCGATGGATGTGAAGGGCAGCCCAAAGATGTCCTGCTACAAGGTATTGCCTTGAGAAATGTGATAGCCCAGAATCACCACCGAAGTCCTACAATATGTACATCTTGAGTAAGCTCCCTAGGGTGGAGGAAATGCGGGAGAACCTTAAGCTTGGACAACCTATCCACTTCCGCGAGTGTTTCAGTTGCGTCCCATTCCGGATCAGCCACGACGGAAAAATACGAAAACTCTAGGCGCCGGATAAGAATCCTCATTTTCCTTATTGGCCATCCATCTTCGTACAGCGATGACAGCTGGTCTAAGAGATGTTTGGCTAGAGATCGGGCACCGTCTTTCCATATGTTCCTTCCGAGCGAGTCGAGCTGTTTTTCCAGAATGAGACCAAGGGTTGCTCGAGAAAGCTGTGGGTTGAGATCCAGGCGCTCCATTTGTCCCTTTAGGGAGGTTTCTCCAGGTGACCTGAGGAGTTCATACGCGGCGATACACGTTACGCGGTCGATGAGGCCACCGAGTGGTTTATACCTCTCGTCATCGAAAAGTAACTGCGGCAGTGCGCTCGCAATGGCGGCGGAGAACTCTTCTGTTTCGAAGGGGAAAGCTTGTACGCTCTTCACGAAAGCTTGATGCGCGTTCTAAACCAACTCAGAACAAGAATAGATAACCAACTAAAGTTCCGAACCTTTCGATCCCCTATCCTGATATAACACACTCCCAACATCTCCCACCTTCTGTACAAATTCTGGAGGAGGGTGGTCCGCTGTTTGTCACGACTATCACTCTTGAGGCGTGTCCCAGAAACAGCGCAGGCTCCGAGCTCACACGCTTGTTGAAGGAATCGCGCAGCTCCACCAAATCGCTCTGCTCGGCAGAGTATTGCTCCAATCGTGTGGTACGCACCAGAGATACAACGAAAATACTCTGACTTGAGATCCGGAGGTGGTTCTGGCGACGCGGTAGCGGTTCTATGTGCCCACTCAAGGTTTTCGTAGGCGCAGGCATACGTCGCCGGGTCCTCTGCGGTTAATCGGCTTTTCGATAACACCAAAAGTGTGTCGAGGACGGCAGAACGGAACTCTTCATCCCCAGACTGTAAACTGCAGTCAGACCGGGGAATAGGGGGACAAAAGGTGGATCCCTACCTGCTCAAAGGCGGAATTGAAACACGTAGCTACATCGTGCAGTAGTTCTGCGAGCGTCCTTGTAGTGGTGGAATCGAGATCTAAACTTTTTCCTCGGATAACAAGCCGTCGAAGCCTTTCCACCGCTTGCGCGACCTTAATACCAGCTCGTTTTGTTTCACCATCCGTCTTCTGCACCGCGGAGACGAGCCAGGGGGCGGATTGTCTCAAGATCTCGTGCACGGTCGGAATATCTGAGTCAAGGTGAGAACCCTAGGCTAGTCACAGGGCAGAGAATGTACCGAAAGCAGCGGCCTGATCCTCGCTGTGTAGTTTCCCCAACAGCATGGTTTGGTAAGTAAGGTCTGTGTAGAGTTGGGTTGCGTCGGCGACACCTCTGCCTGTCATCCCGGATGGCTCTGGTAGTGTTGAACCAACATGAGACGAAGACACGAAGGCAGAGATTGTTCCGAGAGGCGTTGCGTTCCCTGACTACAAACTCAATGATACAGCATATAGGCCTGGACCAACGCAAATACCTGGGAAGCTATCTCGGAGAGATAGTCACAAAATTTGAGGAAGGAACTCCCAGTCAGAAAACTGTCTTTGTCCGCCCTCCTCTGCACTTCGATGATCAATCGTGAGGATTCAGACAGGATCTTCTTGACCGCTTCCACCTCGTTGTCGCGTGCAGCCTTAATACACACCGCAGAAAACTTCCTTGCTTGGTCCCAAAAGGTATCCGGTTTGATTACGCTTGAAGAGGTAGGCAACAAACAACGGAGTGAATAGAATTTGATGGTAAGAGAGGGAGAGGGAGAAGCATCGGCTTCAAGAGACTTGCTGAGCGCTGAGTACGCTCGCGTACAAAGAGAGTCCCGGTATTCGTAAGGTAGATCTGAGCACTTCTGAATCCAAACGTTAAAGTTCCCGCACTCTGCCAAGTAAACAGAAGCTTCTTCCAGCTCTGGCGAGTGAGATGAGAACATGGTCGACAATGTGATCATCGAGTAGAGCAGGAACGTTGATAGGAGTTTCGTGGTGACCTCGTCAAGAGGAGAAATGGGGAGGGGAAGGTGGAAAAGGTGTTTCCTGGAGAGAAGCCCCCCCGTGCCAGGCGTCGGTGGTATCATCGTGTGTGGGGCATCAGAGTCGTGAGCATAACATGAGAGTAGGGGATGGTACATGTCGGACAATATATCCAAAGCTTGTTCAAACTGCACCTGGATGAGTGGACCGGCATATATATGAAGAGTTGATGAGAACGCACCAGCTGAAGTGTCAAGAGTTTTCCGACGGCACTCAATGCAGCACGTTCGAGGTCTAGTGGAGAAGAGATCGCGGCTTTCCGTAGGGATTCTAGGTTCTTCTTGATATTCTTCGCGCAAGTCACCGCTTCCTGCCGTTGCTTGCTGACTCCGTTATCCTTAGTTGCGGTCCAACCGGTCTGCACGAGAGCCGAGAGTTTCTGGGAAGCAGTATTCACTGTCCGCATACTAGCATTGGGATTATCCTGTGGCGGGGGGTCGGGCGTCGCCTTTCGTTTCTCTTTCTGTTTTGAGATCGTCAACTTGGAGGCAAGCTGGCGTGTCAGATCCTCAACATCTTCCGCCTTCTTCGTTGACCTGGCCGTCCGGGTGCTGACCGGTCGTTTGGAGGTCGAAGCCTTCGGTGGCATGTAGGTTGTCGATAGGGATTGGGATGAAGATCGGTCGATGGTTCTAAACCTCAACTCGAATCAAGGGCAGACGCGTCGGTGGCACGCTCACGTGACTCGTTTATCACCTTTCTTCTCAACAACTCTCGACGAGCCTCAACGCGTCTCTCAACTTCGGGGTATTCTGACCGACCTGTATAGTTGAACGGACTCTATTGTTGTGAACGCTCACCGGACGGCGCAACTATGAACTCTTTTGAGCTTCGCGAAGAAGTGCAGGCGCTGCAAGATGGAACTTACGAAATCGGGCAGGAACACGATGTCGAGGTAATGGACGAGGGAGGAGTTCATGATCTACTGGATGGTTTGTGGTGCCCCTTGCATTTTGTGGCTTTTCTCTGACGATCTTGTAGGAGTGGTTGAGACAGTCGTCGAGTCCTCTGAGAACATAACAGATCCCGCTACGTTTGACGCATATCGAAGTCTACTCAAACACCATTCGCACCTCAAAGGCTCGGTCATGAACAAGATGCTGGATTCTATCTCCTCCGGGCTCGCCACTCAAGTTGATGCAGCTATGCATGACATCGAATCGGAGGACCAACAAACCGCAATGTCCCACCGGTTACCGCTTGAAATGTACTGTTTTTTGTTACAATGGTTCGTTTCCATTGCCAACGAAGGGAAACCGGCGGAGGGCGAGGATGCAATCTCAGTCCCTCTTCCGACTAAGGGCCGGCGTGGTAGAGGAGGGAAGACAGGGACTGGGAAAGTAACTGGTGGGAGAGGTCAAAGCAAGAAGGCAGCGGAACAGTGGTCTTGGGCTGACCAAATACCGGCGATCCTCGCTCTTGTCTCCCGGACGCTCAGGCTAAAAACGAAACGTGTGTGGACATCGACGAGTGATTTGGATGCATTTATCACGTACGCTCTGTTGAATATATCACATTGCGCATTTCTCACTCGCATGTAGGTGTGTCACACGAGCGGTCTACCATGTCATGGAATCTGAACAACATATGAAGTCGGAACCGATCCGGATGGGCGTTTACAAGGCGCTGTGTCTTGCGGTGAAGCACCATGGGCACGTCCTTGCCGCACAGACTCGGATCATCCAGGCCCTTCAGTACTACGAACACCTCGCGGAATCGATGGCCGAGCTCCTTAATGTCCTTGCCAAGGAGTTCGACCACGTCCAACTTACTGACGAGATCCTTCGTGAGATCGCCAAAATGACGTTCAAGGCACAGGAAAACAAGGAGTCTCGGGTCATCTCGAAATTTCTGGTCAAGCTGGCTGAGACCATTCCACGGACGGTACTCAGACAGATGGCCGTCCTGCAAGTGCACCTAGACTCGGAAGTGAGTCTGTCGTTTTACCCCCATTTCAGCCGACTAACCTTACTCACAGTCTTACCCCATGCGAATTGCGATTGTCGATATTATCGGATACCTCATTCGCGACCTAGTCAATTCAACCGACCTCGGGAATGACGACCAGTCTGTACAGAAGCAAGTCGACGTCTTTTTTGACATCCTCAACGAACGCACCCGGGACCTTTCGTCGTACGTCCGAACGAAGGACCTCGCCGTGCTCACTAAACTCTGCGAGCTTCCTGCAAAATTCCCCAAACAGCGGTTGGACATGTCCAAGCTCGCCGTTGGTATGCTCGAAGACAAAGTTGCGACCGTGAGGAAAAATGCGCTCACCCTCCTTTCCCAATTGGTCATTACCCATCCCTATGGCCTAATGCACGGGGGGTTGATGGGACGGAATGACTGGGAGGAGCATTACGACAAGGTTTCGAAGGATTTGAAGAAGATGGAAGACATTGTGGGGAAGGCTGTGGAGAATGCTGAGGCCGCCGAGGACGAAAAATCTGCGGCCGAGGATGGCGTGGGTGGTGAAGGCAGTGATGAGGAAGGCGACGAGGATGAGGAGGATGAGCTCCAGGCGCCAAAGAAGAAACGCAAAGCTAAACCAAAGAAACAGTGAGTGAGCTGCTCGGGGTTATATTGTACCAATGAAATTGACTCTCTCAAGGGACGAGGATGACATGGACGTCGACGAAGAGGCTCCCACGGAAGAAGAGCAAGACACCGACGAGGACGAGGATGTCGACATGGAGGGCGGGGGCGCAACTCCCAAACCGAAATCAAAGCGGGACAGGTCAATGAAACGCCGCAAGTCCGAGTTGAATATGGCAACTTTAACGAGCGAACAGGCCGCTCTTGCCGCGCTGGACGGTAACGAGATGCTATCCCTCAAGCTACGCAAGAAGTACTATTCGGAGGCGTTGAACTTCATCCAACAAATCGAAAATGCCATTCCAATCGCCAGTAAGCTTCTTGGTTCCACACACAAGTCCGAGGTCCTGGAAGCGATGGAATTCTTCAGGATAATACACGAGTACAAGTTCGAGGGCGCTGAAGTAAATATCCCCATTCTTCACCGAGACCTTCGTTTAGACCGATCGCTTTGTAGGAAGGAATCAAGAAGATGCTCCACCTCATCTGGGCTAAAGACAACAGCTCCATGTCTGAGGACGGAAAGGAGCTGAAAGGAATCCGGTCCAGGCTGCTTGAATGCTACAAGAACTTGTACTTCGAGCCTATCGCGGATCTTGGGCCCCAAGAGAATGTCAATCGCATCGCAAAGAACATGATACAGTAAGCGTATTATTTGCCCCCCTCTGTGACCGGAGTTTAATGACTTTCAGGCTCACGTACGGCGCCACACTCGCTGAGTTAACGAGTCTCGAAGAGATGATGCGTATTCTCATGGAATCGAGACAAGTTCACGTGGATGTCATCAACAAGTTGTGGCAAGTCTACAGTAAGTGCGGTGCCGAGCGCTGGAGCTGCGGGTCTCACGTCTGCCGTAGCGTATTCAAACCCAACTAGAGAGCTACCGAAGCAGCAGAGACGAGGCGCGGTCATTATTCTCGGCATGCTTGCAGTTGCCAGCCCGAAGATTGTCGAAACACGTCGCGAGGATCTCGTGAAGATTGGTCTCGGTGCTCGTGGAAAGGTGAGCCGGTAGACATCACCTGTGTCAAACTTTGACTGATAAGAGGATGGCAGGCGGATATGACATTAGCTAAGTATACTTGCATCGCCCTGGGAAGATTGAACGGAAGTGCAAAGAAGATCAAAGGTCAGTGAACCCTCCGGAACCAGCTCCGCCTCGGGCTAAAAGCACCTTTCAGGTTCACTCGTGGATCAGAACAAACGCTTCCCGATGAACGATGTAATTTTCCGCAGGCTGCAGCAAACAATCGAGCACCCCTCCCGTTCAACCGATTGGTTCGGGATGGCTGAACAGGCGATCAACACGATCTATGCCCTGGCAGAGAAACCTGATCAGCTCTGTGACGCCACCATCAGGAACCTCACGAAGCGAGCCTTCGGGAAGAAGGACACCGGCATCGATGACCCTCCGAACCCCAGCGCCGATGACCCGGACCGAATGGATGAGGATGAGGAACTCACCCCTCAACCTGAACCTGAAAGCACGCAAGGAGGCACACAAAACAGCGGCACCGCGGGCGACCAAGGAGATAGTTTTGAGCTGAGCCAGCTCTTGTTCATAGTGGGACACGTCGCGATCAAACACATTGCCCACCTCGAGCTCGTTGAACGAGAGCTGAAGAGGCAAAAGGGTGTTCTCGAGGCTGGTGGGTAGCAGTTCCCTCCCTCCTCGGTGGGACACGTTCTGAGTAGCTTGTTTATAGAGGAAAAGAAGGCCAGGCATGCAAGTCCCACACAGTCATCTAAAGACGGCGAGGAGCTTGAGCAGATGGTTGGTAATGCCGAGGACGACATCGGTGATCGGCTCGCGGCCATTAGAGAGACAGAACTTCTTTATGGGGAGAACTCGTTGTTGGCCGTGTACGGCCCCATGCTCGTTTACATATGCCGAAACCCTGGGCGGTTTAAAGTGAGACCTTTTTTTCATACGGTATGATTTATTTACTCCCTTCGAACAGAACAGAACCCTTCGCGGGGCAGCGGTCCTTTCATTCAGCAAATTCCTCTGCGTCAGTTCCCAGTATTGCGACGAATGGCATCCATTACTCTTCAATCTGCTAAAGACGTCCAAGGACCCCAACATCCGCAGCAACGTCGTCATCGCGCTCGGAGATGTTGCCGTTTGCTTCAGCAGCATTTTCGACGACAACAGCAGCGAATTGTACAAGGGTCTTTCCGACACCAACCTCGTTGTAAAGAAGAACACTCTCATGGTTCTGACCCATTTGATCCTGAACGGGATGATCAAGGTCAAAGGACAGTTGGGCGAGATGGCCAAGTGTTTGGAGGATCCAGAGTCTAGGATTTCGGACCTCGCCAAGCTTTTCTTTACCGAGCTTTCGACGAAAGACAATGCCATCTACAACAACCTTCCGGATGGTGAGTGAGTTGGTTGCGCGTGTCAATACAAGTTCTAATGGCCCCCTAGTCATCAGTCACCTGTCAAGTGGTGACTATGCGGTCGACGAGGAAAACTTCCAGAGTACGATGAAATACATATTCACGTTTATCGAGAAGGTGGGTCAAATTTCCTTGTCGGTCCAAGGTTGTTGTGCTCACCTGCACACACAGGAAAAGCAAGCAGAGAATATCGTCGAGAAGCTCTGCCAGCGCTTCCACCTCACCGATGACCCTCGTCAATGGCGAGACATCGCGTTTTGCATGTCCCTTCTACCTTTCAAATCGGAAAGGTCCGTGAAGAAGCTCATAGAAGGACTCCAATTCTACCGCGACAAGCTACACGAACCCGTCGTGTTCGCGAAGTTCCAGGAAATCCTCGGGAAAGCTCGCGCGAACAAATCGGCCAACAAGCCCGATGCGGAGTTGAACGAATTCGAGGCGGTGAGTGGTTTCGTCACCTTACGGTGTGTTTAGTTTGGGATTTCCCGGAAAACTAACATGCGATATCCGTGTAGCTCCTCGAACAGCATAAGACACAGGGTGAGGACGATATCGCTCTGGCAGCACGTGTCGGAAAGAAGAAGGCTTCGGCGAAGAAACGAGCCTCGAAGCGAAGTAAGTGAATCGCCTGATCCCACTTGAGAATGTCTCACTGATGGTACACTAGCACAAGCAGCACGAAGGAGGAAACAAGCCACACCGGAACCAGAGTCTAGGCCTGAACCCACTCAACGGCACGAAGACGGTGACGGGGAGTCACTCTACGCCTCGGAGTGAGGATTCCGTCCACCCTTGGGGTTCACCGGCTGAGGCAGTGCGGCTTTGTGATGTGGATTTTAGATCGTAGAGATGGCTTAGTGCATGCTTGGGATAGCAGTACACCACTATGTCAGATATGTAACCTAGAGCTAGCGGTAATGAAAACAATGGGATGATGAGCGCCTGAGCTATGAAAAAGCATTGAATCAGCGATAATTAATCTACGCGATCGGGAAGTGAGAGGGAGAGAGGATGGACAGAGAAGTGAAAGGAGTGTGCGTGTCGGCGGTACCAAGAAAAAAGCGCACCGCGACAGTGGAATAGATACAACAAAGGGCGATGCCAACCTAGGAGCAATGAAAGTGGGAGACAAGAGACAGGCTCTGGCCGATAATGATACCAAAATAAGGAGGCAATGCATGGAAGAGAGTAGAGCAAAGTAAGATGTTGACAGAGTTGATTTTGCGTGGTCGTCTCCTATGGAACAGATGGGGCAAAGGAACTGGAGTCCGCTTTCGAAGGAAATATGAATGAGTGTCCATCAGCCAGGAGAACCAGAAACCCTGGGATCTGCGACCTTGAAAGTAAACTCTATGGGTGAAACAGAACCTAGGTTCGCAAGAAATACGACGAGATGGACGACACGCAGGAGATTCACAACAGGTAGGCCTCGTTCACTCGGGCTTGAAGCGCTCACCACCTTCCCCATCGGGCATGACTGCCTTGAGGAAAGAGGAGAAGCGTTCCGAGTACTCGCCGGGCTCCACGGGGCTGATCTTGTGCTGAAAGAGGCCGAAGCGCTATCAGAAATGGACGAAGAAAGCGTGGTGTGGGCACGTACCCGATCAGCATGCAAGCCCTTCCATATGTGTTCTGCCCGTTTGAACGTGGTGTACGGCGTGCAGATGTCGATGATCCCAAGGTAGTAAATAGTGTCCATCGGCGCGTTGGCCTCATTGGTCGCTCTCAGACCGCCGTCGTCCTGGTAGAAGATGAAATGTTGTCGTTCATCTCCAGTCTCAGAGTCCGGGAGGTGGACCGCGTCAGTGTCTAATCGCTTGGGGCCGGTTTCACGCATGGCTCGCCTCATTGCGTCCGGTGACCGGATCGGTTTCGACTGTGACGACCCACGTGAAATCTCGGGCTGGATGCGAAGAGAACTCAGTGACCGGATTTTGAGGTCTGAATGTGGGGTAATAACTCACCACACTAACTACTTTGAGGGTGTTTCGCCTCAAGTTGTCTCGATTACCCCGCGCCATGTTATGCACACCAACAAGGAGACTGTAATCCATGACATACACATTTTTCAGGAATTCGGCATCTCGTTTGATTTGTTCCGTCAAGAACGCCCGCTTCTCAGGCCCCAACTCTAGTCGCTTTCCTCTATCGATCCAGTTGAGGTCCTTGAGCGTGACCTTGTTCTGTTTTCTGGCAGCCTCTTCCTCCGGATAGAGCCGGCCGACTGTACTGCCCTTGAGGTCGTACGTCTCGTGAATGTCTTTATGCGGTGGGAAAAGGTTGTTCATGATGACGAAGTGGATCTTCCTCCCTCGCGGCAGCTTCACGCGATGAAGACCATAGAAACGTGATAACAGCGTGTGGGGGTTCTTTCGAACGTGTTCATGGTAACCTTTCAGAATCTTGCGGATGAATTTGTGTTCGTTGTGGTGGATCGTTTTGATGATGAACCGGTAGTCACGGGAGAAATAGAAGAATGAGCCAGATTTCCCAGGGGAACCAAGCTCTGAGAGAATATATTTCTCAGTCAGCGATAGGAGGTAATCGGCGGGGTCGAGGTGGAAGCTTTGCTCCCGCAGACTTCGGAAGACCCAAGGGGCATAGTCCTTGAACTTGAAATCATACTTTACTGACGGTGTAAGTTCGTTCCCGAGGCTGGGAAATATCAGGGCTGAGGATGATATGCAGTACGTATAATGGTTGGGGCTCACATGTCAAACGAGTACTTATGGGCGGCAGTGTAGTCTTCTGGGGTGATCTCTCGGTCCACCTTTCCTTGACATCGAGACACCTGAGTCAGAGAATGAGCATCATGGGGTAGGAAAACTTTACGGTCGGGTTCGAACGCACCGCGATTCGGATTCCGGTCAGCATGTTGTACATAAGGACGTAGTTCTGATGGCCTTCCTTCACCCAGTTCCCGACCAAAGGCATCTCGGGGTCCTTTGACGCTGCTTCTTGTTGCTGAGCTTTGGCGCGTTTCGTCTGTCGTTCCCGGATGAGTTGCTCCTGTTGTTGCTGAATTTCATTTGCAAGCTCGCCCTCAGCGTGGATATCGTCATAAGGGAAGGGGTGCATCGGGGTAGAGGCTCCAATGGTGTTACGGCGCTTGGGTCGGACTTGGGGAGGACGAAGAAAAGTGTCATTCGAGACCTTTGTTCTCGCGGGTTGCGAAGACGTTGACGCCTCTGTCATATGGAATGATTCAGATGCTGGGGAATCTACCGGTTGCGTGGGTATGAATCTGGGGGGAGTTGAAATTGTCGAGAGCCCGAGGCGAGAGGAAACAGACGCTTTTGTCTCTGTTGATGCACGATGCAGTATCGGAGCAGGTTTCTTGGAGACATCATAAGATGATGTTGAGGTTGATGAGTGCTGTCGTTCACGTAATGAGGTTCCGAACGTGACAGCGGGGGCTCTTGCCTCAACTTTGGGCGTGGGAGAGGGTTCGTCGTCCGCGGCCTGTTCATCGCTTGCTGGTGGGGATGGAGGTGGAGGACCAACCTTGTTTGAAGCAGCGTCTGGCTGGGTAAACAGAGCGGGTTGTGGAGGGTCCTGTTTAGAAGCGGGGCCAGATACAAGCGGCGTTGACAGGAGCGACCGACCGACTCTGTGAAGCAGTGAGTCTGGGGAAGTACTCGAGTCAAGTTTTACAGCGTCATCGGTAACGGTCAGCAGGTGGACCTCCTGGGACTGATGGAGGATAGGCAACGAGGAGTTCGCGCGCTCGTGCTGGACAGGTGCGGGCAGTGTCGAGGTGGACGAGGAAGGGGATGGCGGGTTTTGGGTGTGAGACTGGGCAGTTTGGAAGGAAGAGGTGGAGGTGGAGATTATGCTTGTCCGCTGAGAGTCGAGTATCGGGGAAGTCGTTCGAGGAACGGCGAGTGCTGCCATGGGGTTCTAAGCCGTCCTACGAGGGCTGAGGTTCAATAAATGGGTATAAGTAATCTTTGTATAGGATGTAAACAGATTACAAACACAGGCTTGTAGCGGAAAGCAAGAGGTGGAAAAACAGAGCAGGTGGTGGGAGAGCCGGACGCAGCTGAGCGTTGATAGAGGTGACCACTTCCTAATTTGGCTCTCGGCAAGCTGGTCTGTCATCCCATCACCGCGAGGGTAAGAAACCCATTTACTGGCTAGCTTGCCATGGTTTGTCCCTCCAAACGCCCTCGACTCGCGTTCCAGTCGTTCACTCTTTTTGGTAGATCATCCCTGTCCGTTGTTTCTCGTGCGGAAAAGTCATCGGTGACAAATGGAACGCCTACCTCGAGTTGCTCGCCGGGGACATGACCGAGGGGTGCGCTTGCTGCGCTTTGTTCCCCCTTTCGCGCCTGACTCGCATTCCAGCGAGGCCCTCGACCAGCTCCAACTCAAGAGGTACTGTTGTAGACGGATGGTTCTCACCCACGTCGACCTTATTGAAAAATTGCTACATTACAACCGTGAGTGATTTCCCTGCCGGATCAACCACCCATGTGCCCAGTCCAAGTATCTCACGTCCCACCAGCGATGGAACGTGCAAAGGAGAAAGCAAACTTTTAGACACAACCTTACCCTGTGCTCTTTCACCTGCATCCCGATGGGAATCCATTTTCTCTCACTCTAAAATGCTTTGCGTCGCATGTGGATGCGCAGCGCCATTCAATACTCAAACCTTACTGAGCCAGATATCCATATCCGCGCAGCAAGCCGCGTTCACTTAAGCTTACCAGTGGACAAGGCCCAAAATCGCACATTATTTCCCTGTTTCCATTCACAACCCAGGACTTGTGCGCGCTCATGGGCATCGTCATACATCCCTCCCACAATTTCGAGCCTCATCTGCCCGAGCGGCCGCGCCCATCGTGTCTTTCCTTACACCCTGGATCTCCGCCGCTCTCGGAGACCAGGCAGGTATTTTGAATCCCAAGGGATGACTAAACGCCGTCCGGTAATCGGTAACAGAATTTCAATCCCAAAAGCCGAATGAAACACAACCGTTCGCTCCTTTGAATTACATCGTGGATTGTTTTTTTCTGTATGCTCCGTATGTTAGAACCTACATCTACTCGTCGCGTTGCAGGTGTAGCCGGCTTCCTGCGGATTTGTGGTTCCCGGTGCCTGATCGGGAGTCAGCTGTACGTGGCAGATAAACATCAGTTACACGGCGCGTTCACCGCTGTTCACCACTGTTCACCACAATTCCATTGTGCTTCCGAACCCTCAGTGCTCCTCATCTCTGGGAGGCACTTTGACCTTCCCAGCTACGCACAACTGGGTGAAATATGAGGCTCCTACAAGTTCTCCTGCATACAGTACCCGTGTACCTTGCTGGTGCAGCAGCGCTGTCTCCACCTGTCAAGGTCACGGTTGAGACCTCCTGGCCTGCATCTCCGCCGCTCCTCGAGATTTTGTATGTATTGCACCTTCAACTAGTCGATTCGTGACTCATGATACCTAGAGAGTCTATTTCCATCGAAAACGAGCATGCTTTCTTCCCTCTCTTGGATTCGTTAACCGATCCGAACACCCCTCCGTCAGTTCACACTCTCAGCTCTGAGGCAACGCACGGGCTTGCGGTAGAGACTGCCTCGAGATTGGGCCTGCTCCAGAAAACCGGTTCCCTCGCGTTCGCGGACATCAACTTGGCACTCCACGCCGCCACCCCCAAGATCGAGGCCTTCTATCAATATTACACCGACCATCACGGCAACAAGGAGCTCGGAGAGGGCTGCGAATCATGGGTCGACTGGTACGGTCAGGTTATCTGCGATTTGGAGACATTGGAAAAGCTTGCAGATGTGGACACTATCGACGAAGCATCCTCTCACACGTACGTCACACGCCCGCTTATTGCATTTCAACAGTCTAAACATTTCCGTTTTTTCAGTGCATTCCCTAAACCTCATATACTGCCGTTCGATCATGTATACCCCACAGGCAAGACTCTCAAACGACCACCCCGTACAGCGATCTTCTACGCCTCGGTCGACTCCAAGAATTTCAGAAGTCTTCATTCACACCTTTACGAGCTCGCTACCTCGAATTCACCTCGGATAGAATACGTTCTGCGATATTTGACACCGAAGGAGAGGGATTTAGAGAAGAAGGCAACTCTTTCCGGTTACGGTGTTGCGCTGGACCTGAAGAAGACCGATTACCTCGCCTTGGACGATCGTCATCTGGGTAAGAATATGTCTGTAGAGATACCTTTGTTGATTCTAACCGCGCACAGGTACCTCTCTCCACAAGGAGGACGCCGACTCCCCCCTAGAAGGACTCCCCTCACCGGAAGACTCTATTTTGGACTTACTTCAAGCCTATCCGGCAAAGGAATCCGCCGATTACTCGAAGCCATTGACCTCGGATGAGCTCTCAGGTTTGTGTATATTATTACAACTTCGGATTGCCTGGCTGAAGGCCGGCGCAGAAATCGGAATACAGGCAGCACAGCTGCTCTCAGAGTCGCGAAGTGCGTTGACAGCACTTGAGCAACTGTCCCAGAACTTCCCAAAATACGCCTCGTCTGTCGCCAGACGCGTCACCCCTAACCAAGAGCTTAAGGAAGAGATCGGAAAGAATGGACGGATGGCTCAACCAGGCTTCAACGCCATTTGGCTGAATGGACTCCAGTTACAAGACACCCAGATCAACCCACTATCGTAAGCAATTCACATTCTCTTCAACTACCCGATGTCTCACACTAGCGGAAGACTGTTGAAGGTTCTCAGACAAGAGCGAGATATCATGTCCAGTTTGACTTCGCTCGGGCTGACTCCAGAGCAAGCCGTTGAGCTCGTTTCGCACGAATCGATCTTTGCGGCTCAGCGAGAGGGAGGAACTATTGAAGGTATCTTCGATGCCAGCGACCGCGAAGAAGGGGGTGATATCGTCATATGGTGGAATGATATCGAAAAGGATCAGATGTACGCATCTTGGAGTGAAAACATACAAATAGTGAGTATGCAGGAAGGACCGACTAACCCTTCATGAACTCATGCGAACCCCCGTAGCTACTTCGTCCTATGCACCCCAGAGAGTTCCATAGCATCAAGAGGAACATTTTCAACATCATAACCGTTCTTGATCTCACCAACACGAACGCCCTTGGATTCGTCTCGGCATCTGTCATGACTCTCATCAACCGGGGGTACCCATTCAGGTTTGGTCTCGTGCCCATCATTGAGACGGAGGGCTCCCTGAAAATGGCGAGGTTGCTGTATTGGCTCAACGATGCCTACGGAACACAAAAGACTATGACGTTCCTCAGAAGTGTAAGTTCCCGAATATCGGTTTCTTCGGTGGTTGGGGAGCTAAGTCATGGTTTCAGGTATTCTATGCGAATGCCCAGCAAACCACTCTCAATTGGGATATCCTCAAGCGGGAATTCGCAAAGCTTCTGACGGAAGAAAACCCGTTAAAGACTAAGACGGAGACTGACTTTGACTTCATCACGACCAAAGGCACAGACATCCCATTAGAGAAGATTCAACAGTATACCAAGAGATTGGGCGTCGGTCTTGACTCTACCCCCGATGGCGAAGTCTTCATCAACGGTAAACCGGTTCAGATGAGCGGGGTAGGTTACATCCCTTCAGAACACATACATTCCGCTCAACACCACGCCGTAGCAATTTTTACAGCATCTTCAAGTCGAAATTGGATCGCAGATTCAGTACCTCCAAGAACAGGTATGCCCTGTATGGTCCTCTCGGTTCATATACTCACCAGCGTTTTTCAGCTTTATCTGGACGCCCTCTCGAACGATATCGCCGACATGTCCGTTTATTTCTACGACCTTCCGACGAGCGGTAGGCGCAGGAATAAGCTGGTTTACCCATCTGGCAAACTAAGTGACACGCAACTCACCTCGCTTCCCCAACTCTTCGAGGCCACCGGCTTCAAGGCGAAAGCAGGGTCGTACTTGCAGTGGCGTGAGGCTTTCCCCGAACCTGGCTGAGGTCCGTTTGTTGATTACCTTTGAATAGCTGAACACAATGGTGCTCCGGTCGTGACCTACTATGTGATTGCTGACTTTGACACTGAGGGTGGTCTCGATTTACTCAGGGGGGCCGCCGAATCTCTGGTACATCGTTCTCGCCACCTTTGTCCTCACTGTCACGTCCGCTGACAATACTCTTAGGAACCGGACTCCCCGACGCGAATTGCCTTCTTGCATAACCCTGCCAACATAGACGATGCCGACGTTGTACAACCGACGGTATCTAGTCTACTTTCTCAGCTGCATACCCAGGGACTGTTCGCCAGCACGTCTCCATCAGAACTTCTGACCGCGATTGGATTTGCGCCACCACCATCGACAGGGGATGAATCTCAGACGGTCCTTACGCGAGAATCTCTTATCGAGAAGCTGACAAAGGGCGATGGTTCCAAGGAGGATAGCAAGAAAAGGTATCGCGACTACATCCTCTCCTCGAGTCTCGTCGCTCGTGAGATTGGACTACGTCCTGGACAACAGGCGTTGATTGTCAACGGTCGTGTAAGTCCCAGACTTCCGTGAGGGAGGACGGATATGTGATTTGATCTCTTTTCTAGATCGTTGGACCATTTTCCAGGGGCGATATCGTCACTGATGATTTGAAGGGTCTGGCTACTTTTGAGTTGAAGAAACGCACGCAGCCGGTCATCGATGCCTTGAGAGTCGTATATCCCGCCGTGGAGCTGGTAGATAGGGACACGTACTCCAACATCGTTGCGATGGCCACCTCTGTCGTATCTACCATCCAACTTCCGGATCCAGATCAGTCCGCGTTAATGAATGCACAACCCCGTCTCCGTCGGCGAGGATATCTCCTCCTTGACGGGGCCCATACGTGAGTCGGTCCCCCTAGGGGACCACGCCACCGATTGCTGACCGTCTCCCTAGCCGCTTCACCTTCGGAAAGAATTCCACGGCAATCTTCAACTTCGGGGTTATTTTGGACCCTCTCAGTGAATCCGCCCAGAAGTGGTCCAGTTTGCTTCTGTGGTTGCTCAACATACCCGGGGTCTCTGTGGATTTGAGGATCCACCCGAACATGTATACAGAGGTAAGCTTCAAGGTATTTACCTCTGTGGCTGGATGATACTCATAGCCCTAGGTCCCGCTCAAACGGTTCTATAGGTACAACCTCAGATCTTCCGCGGTGTACGACCATGACGGGTAAGTGCACCCTTTTGGGAGACCTTTGGCAAATTCTTGATGTTCGCAGGCAAGAGGCTGAGTCGCACGCCCTATTTACCGGGCTGCCATTGGACCCAATTTACACTCTTGCGACAGACGTTCCACAGGCCTGGTTGGTCCGTCCGCGACAGGCGCCTCACGATCTCGATAACATCCAGCTATACGCAATCCCTCCAAAAGATCGTGCCAATGGAATTCACGCGATTTTCGGTCTCGACTACCTCGTCATTGAAGGACATGCAAGGGACATACTCGCATCTGTCCCTCCTCGTGGATTGCAGCTCCAGCTTACGACTAACAGCTCGACCGTTATTGCGGATACCCAGGTTGTGGCAAATCTCGGATACCTGCAGTTCAGAGCCAAACCCGGGGTATTCCAACTGGAAATCCGTCCCGGTCGTGGACGGGAAGTTTTCACGATGGAAAGCGCGGGAAATAATGGTTGGAACAGTCCGAGCGTAGATGAGGTCGGAAGCGAGATAACGCTCACGAGCTTCGATGGATTGACCCTGTACCCACGCATGGCGAGAATTCCTGGAATGGAGAGGGAAGATGTCTTGCCACCACCGGACGCCGTGGATGAGGTATCTGGACCTTCAATTGTGGATCGTGTTAGTTCTTGGTGGGTGCCCTTACCGCTGAGCCATCACCCTGGGCTGATTTTCCCTCAGGTTTTCAGGCCGCAGCTCTTTGGGGGCGGAAGCCGGGTCGAAGGACGTAGCAGCCGTCAAACCCCTGGCCGATATCAATATTTTTACGGTCGCGTCAGGCTTACTCTATGAGGTAGGTTTTGGGAACGTTCTGGCTGGTTTTTACTCTGAGGGTCTTTCAGCGATTCGCCTCGATCATGATTCTGAGCGTGCTCCGGAATACCAACAGCACGGTCAAGTTCTGGTTCATCGAAAACTTTTTGTCCCCATCGTTCCTTGTGAGTCTCCGCTGCCTGAAGTGTCGTCAGGGCTATGGACGTGACCGGTTATCAGGAATTCATCCCACATTTCGCCCAAGAGTATGGCTTCCAATACGAGCTTGTGACTTACAAATGGCCCTCGTGGTTGCGCGCTCAGAAGGAGAAACAGCGGATCATTTGGGCGTATAAGATCCTGTTCCTCGATGTGCTATTCCCTATGGACCTGAAGAAAGTCATCTTCGTTGACGCGGATCAAATCGTCCGCGCGGACTTGAAGGAGTTGGTTGATCTTAACCTGCATGGCGCACCATATGGCTACACCCCCATGGGAGACGATAATGTCGAAATGGAAGGCTTCCGCTTCTGGAAGACTGGATATTGGGCTCAGTTCCTTCAAGGGTTGTCATATCACATCAGGTCGGTGCAGACACCCTTTGATGCTCCGCTGTTCCCTCCCTGACCTGCCGGCAGTGCGCTTTACGTTGTGGACCTGGTTCGATTCCGTCAGGTCGGTGATATTTTCCTTCCGATCAAATGTTAACCGGGGTTTGACCGCCCTGGATATAAGATGGCCGCTGGCGATATGTTGCGTGGTCATTACCAGCAACTTTCTGCAGACCCCAACTCGCTCGCCAACCTCGACCAAGACCTACCCAATAACTTGCAGCGTGAGGTCCCTATCTATTCGCTTCCGGAGGATTGGTTATGGGTAAGCGCCACCAAAAAGACCCTGTTATTCGTTCGAGACGCTTACGTGGACTTCCCCGCTAGTGTGAGACTTGGTGTGAGTACTGAACACGTTGGACGTTTTGATCAAAATGTCCCACACAGCCTGTGATTTATAGGCAGCAATGAACGCTTAGAAAGGGCTAAAACGATCGACTTGTGTCAAAATCCATTGACGGTACGTGTTGGGGCAATTTTAAACGTGGAGCGCAAATTGACTATCATATCTTGGTGTTCACAGAAGGAGCCTAAGCTCGCGCGAGCTCGCCAAATCCCAGAATGGGAGGAATACGACAGCGAGATAGCGAAGTTCGCCCAACGGCTGTCAAGGGAAGGTCGATTACAATCGGATATCGCGGCAGCCGACTCCAACGTTCTTGCAAGCGCGGCTGCTGGTACCCTTGAAACGCCGCCCGGGGTTGAGCAAAAGCTTGAAGTAGTGGAGGGTGAAAGGGTCAGAGATGAATTGTAGCCTTCGGAGTAATTTACCTAGCCGGCTAGGTAAAGCATGCATTGTGAAAAACTACGAATGATACATCAACAAACGTCGTGGATCTGCTCCCTCACGGGTAACCTGTACGTGAAAGAGGGTGACAGAGGAGGCTACATCAGGAAAGTCATACAAAAGTCTTGAAAGGAACGAGGTGGCATAAAGGAAAGCTACAATTGTTTCAGAGGAGCCCTGCATGATGGGCAGGTGGGGTTGCGCTGCAACCAGATCTTGAGACACTTCTCATGATAACTTTCAATAAAATCAGGTCAAGTTTCTTCGAAATGGGGCGAATCCACTCACTGGTGTTGACATCTTGGAGTCAAAACTCCCATCTCCTTATCCTTGAACTGCATCAAACAGATACCGCAGTTATTCACAGACACTCCCACCAATCGGAGCTTAAGCTTCACTCTCCCGTCTTTGAGCACCCTGCGCCTCTGGACCTGGATCGGACCAACAAGCGGGATGTCGGTAGAATCTTCGGGACGATCGTGCCGCCTTTCCGTGCCAGGTCTTCCGACCTCTCCGGTCACTTCGGAAACCGTGGGCAGTTCCTATGCAACGTGTTACACGGGGAGTCGGATTTGTGAGACTGAATCGGGCTTACCTGATAAGTACCCCCGTCGTCCGAATCGATCCGAGAAATCAGGAGGGCCAGATCTGCCGCCTCACTACCCAGAGTCTCGCTATCTGCCTCGTTAATCGCCTCGGCAATCGAGGATCCAGATGCAATCGAAAGTGGGCTGGCTGGACGATCGGTGAGATAAGTCAAACCAGAAGATGTTGCGGTGCTTTTTTCGGTCATCATCGTGTCACTCGTCCCGTTTGGAACATTCAAAGTGAGTGCAAAACGTGTAGCCGTCGCGGATCGTGGAAGAAGTAGGGATTCATATGCCGAAGGAGATGGGGGAACTCCTACCGGAGGAGTAGGGAGTGGGCGTCCTGGATAGTGATGTCTGATGGGAGTAGGAGATTCTAAAGGAGAAACGAGGGGAGAGGGTGAAGGTCGTATGGTAGAAAGAGAGGAGACGTGAGTGTCGCGGTTCTGTGTTCGCTTCTCGAAGTGAGTCTTGATTGGTGGAACATCAGGGAACGCATCCAGCACCGAGGGTTGAGAAGGAGGATTGATCGTCGTAGATGTGTACTTTCTAAGGTTTGAATTCGGGGTTACCCGTCGGTCTACCGGGATCTGTACCTTGGGGAATGCAATGGAAGAAGGGGGGCCCGTGTGAACACTCATACTCTTCACGCGTTGACGCGCACCCAGGCGTGTCGCAAAGGGAGAAATCAAGGGAGAGGTTTGGGTTTGTCGGGAATCGACCATGACAACAGGTCGCGTAGGACTGAGGCCAGGGGTAGATGCCGGCATATGCGTAGAGGGGGAAGGAGGACGAACATAAGATGGTGGTGAGAATGATTTTGTCGTCAACGGCGAACTGGCCCTGACTGGTGGTGTGAACGAGGCAGTATGTGGATGTTCACGCTGAAGAGACGGGGGTATACTGTGCGTTGCTGGGGGATCTGACTGCTTGAGTCTTGATTTCTCTGTCGCGGCAGAGGGAAAGGCGGGGTCCAAAGGGTAGGGCTCAATTGACCCATTCCTTCCGGCTTCCGTCTGGGTGTTAATGGCTGCCAGGGCAGAGAGGCTCATCCTCGACAAAGTCCTTCGAACACGGGAGACAGGTGGCTGAGGAACCTCAACCTCGGGAACAGGCAGTGGGACAGTGTCCAATACCTCCCAGGACTCCAGGGGTTCGCCCTCTGTCGACCTGTCCTTACCCTTGTTAGAGTGAGCAAACAATTTGCGACTCATGAGACTCAAGGAATTAGATGTGGACATCGGAGTCAGAGAAGGGCGAGGGGACATGCTCCTGGACTTCCTCTTTGAACTGGATGTGGACTTGAGAGAGGTGTGGGGCCGACTCCGAATTGGCGTAGAAGGGACGGAGGCTGAAGAAAGGGACTGGGAGTGCTTATGCCGTAAAAACCCTCGGCGTCGAGGGACTGTCTCGGCTTGTCGGGCTCGTTGGTCGTCGGTTGGTGATTTGGGCGGGGCTCCACAATGGGAACAAGACCTAACTCGGGAGTGAGAGGTGGGTTCCGGAGGGGTGACGCTGATGTGGGTTGTCTCAGCCTGGTCCCTCCTCTCTCGGTCGCGCCGCACCCGTTCCTCGAGGGGGATGCCCTGTTGGCGTTCGGCCTCCCACTCCGTCGGGAAGTGTCCGACAGGGCTGCTTGCGTCGGAGGCGGAGAACACCGGAAGAGGGTGGTTGATGTCTGCAGCATCCATGTCACGCGCATCTTCGTATTGCGAAGCGGGAGATGACGCAGAGGTGGTCGGATAAGACTCGACAGATGGTGACCTTTGGATGGAATAGTACGACGAAAACGAGGTATTTGACATCGCGATCTCTTGCATGCGGTAAACAGGTGTCGTTATTGCCTCCTGGAACGATGGGGGAGGGAAGTCTGGGATAAGCACGTCGACTACAACGAAACACAAGGGGGAGTTAATGGACTGGAAAGTATCATCATTGTGAAACGCATAGTGTTCACCATCAAGCTGAGGATGCAGGCTTGGTCGCCCAACGGACGGAACCTGCGTTGCACCCCTGCGACCTCTGGGAGACGGTGGGTCATAGACGGCAGGATTCCGGCCGGATCTGCCAGTGCTCGGCTTGCGAACCCTGGCAGAGGGCTCTGGGAGGACCAAAGCCACCCGTCCATGATGAGTTCCAAGGTGAGATAAATAGGGGGTTTCACTGTTTGCAGAGCGGGGCATCTGGAGGGGTGAACAGATGGCTGCAGATAGGGAACTTGCTGCTGCCCGCCCTGAACCTCGTTGCATCGGTGGACATTACGGGTCCACCGCACGTGATCACACTCCGATCAGAGATCCCACGACGCGTCGCGTCAAGAAACAAACACTGCCAGGGGCCATCTCGAGGCTATCTCCAACATGCCTGCCCCAACTACCTCCCTCAGAGATACCGTGGAGACAACGCTACCAAAGATCTTTGACCAAGTACAGTCATCCATCGCTAACCACCAGAAGAACTGCGTGGCTCTTTACAAACTCCATCTTACAGCCTCCGAACTCAGACAATCATCCAGCAGCGGCAATGGGGAGAAGCTGGTTGGAGAACGATTTTTTGAGGAAACCATTTGCGATATGATGAGTCGCGTATTGCTCGTCAAGAAGGGGCAAGCTGTCGCGGATCGCATCGCTAAGTTCCTAGGGGCCTACATCAAAGTCCTGGTAGAAAAGAGTACGTTCTCGCTTGACCTGCGTCCGCACACCAACTAATCGTGCCCATCAACAGCCGAGGAAGAGGTCCGAAGAGAAGGCAGGGACGAAGATGAAGACACCATCGCCGACCGCTTCATGGCAAGAGTGTTCCGTCACCTCCTCCAGGCTTTCGTAGCAAAGGACAAAACCATTCGGTACCGCGCTGTCCAGATCGTTGGTGAAATGTTGCCCCACGTCGGCCTCATGGAGTATGTCAACTATCATGACGTTCCCGTTCCAAGCATTGACTAGCTATAGTGAAGGATTGTACCAGGAAATGCGGGGGGCGTTGCTGGGCCGACTCCATGACAAAGAACCCCATATCCGAGCGATATCTGCTACTTCTCTCGCCAAATTACTCCTCACGGAGGAGCCCGATGATGTCGCTGAGGGCGAAACTTCAATTCTGGAAGCCCTCGTTGATGTCCTCAAGTATGATACCTCCCCCGATGTTCGCCGCGCAGCCCTAGTAAACATCCATGTTACCGCCGACACGATACCCCACCTCCTCACCCGAACCCGCGATCTCGATAGCGGTGTCCGAAAACATACCTATTCCACCGTTCTGGAACGGAATTGCAGCATAGGGGACGGAGAAGACAGCAAATCAGTGGGGGATGCACATCCCCGTTTCCTATCCATCGAACACAGGGAGATTGTCATAAAGCACGGCTTGGGCGACAGAGAGCCCTCTGTACGAGCAGCCGCGGCAAACCTTGTCGGAACCTGGGTCGATGTCATGCGCAACCCTGATCAGATTGTGAAGAACGAGACTCCGGCCCAAGAACTCGAACAAACTATGCTTTCTTTCCTCACACTGTTCGATCTCCAAGAGGTCACTATCCCCGAAGAGGCTCTCATGAGCGTGTTAAAAACGCGTGCTGAGATCTTTGACAACCTCGAATTCGGGGACACCTTTTGGGAGAACCTGACGCCAGAGAGGACGTTTTTGGCCCGCGTCTTCGTCGATCAATGCGTGGCAGCAAGGAACAACACGCGTTTAGAAGCCACGTTACCCGTCGTCACCGCTATGGCTTTCCGTATCCAGGAACGATACAATGACCTCATGGTCCTGATCCAAGGTGAGATGGATGAAGGACCAACCCGCTTCGACGAGCGGGAAGAGGATCGGATCCGCCGAGAGGAAGAAAGGATGAGCCAAGAATTCATACTCACGGAGTTGCTAAAGCTTGCGGTAAACCTTGACTACGCGGATGAGATTGGGCGGCGGAAGATGTTCCAACTGGTGAGAGCGATGATCGCCCATCAGGCACTTCCAGAAGGACTAGCTTCCCGGTGTTTGGATGTGTTGCGGAAGTTGTCAGACAGCGAGCGGGATTTAATCATGGTCGTCGTGGAGGTTATTCACGAGTTGCGAGACACTGAAGAATCTGATGACGAGGTGGTTGTAAGCAATGATCCTTGCTCGTTTCTCAGTGCGACCTAATAGGAGTCGCGTTCCAGGTTGTGGGAGAAGATGGCAACCAGAGCGTAGGAAGCTCATCTGGCGCCCGGGAGCAAAGATCCGGTATGGCCGTAACTGCCGAAGAGCAATCGCGACGCGACGCGATGGATATGCGGTGCCTCTCACTCTGTATTGGGATGCTCGAGCGCGTTAACGGCGTATGTTGTTGTGGTTCCTGTTCCTGTTCCAATTCTGACAAATTCATATAACCAGACCTTCGAAGAGAATTCAACGCTGGAAGGAATTCTAAGCGAGCTCATCGTGCCTGCAGTCCGCAACAAAGAACAATACCTTCGTGAGAAGGGTTTGATTTGCCTCGGGTTGTGTTGTCTCATCGCAAGGGTGTGTTGGTGTCCCATACCGAACTCTCGACCTCTCCGCCCATAACCTTTGATCGCAGAAAATGGCTGCCCGGTCGCTTCAACTGTTCCTCAATCAAACTGCCGATGCACCCACTCAATTCAAGCTGAGGCTTTTGCAAGTTGTCTTCGATGTGCTCATGGTGCACGAGTCGGACTTCCTCTCCGCTGGAAGTGGGGACAATGTAAGCTTGACCCTCCGACCCAGGTGAAGTTCAGACTAATCGTGCTCCCTCCGTAGTCTGACAAGATTGTCGAATACCTCTTGAGCGTCTTGAAAGCTGACGAGAACGCGGAAATACACGCCTGCGTCTGTATTGGATTGGCTAAGCTATTGCTCTCTGGAATGGTCACGAGTACAATTGTATGTCCGCCCCCGTAACGATATTCCTAACCGCCGGTGGTTAATTCCTTGCTGATTTCAGGCACTCGAGACGATCTTCTTATTATACGTCACCCCGGAGACGAGCGACAATCTTGAACTGCGTCAATGTCTATCATATTTCTTCCCAGTGTATTGCTACTCGAACGCTGAGAACCAGCGGAAGGTGAAAGGGGCAAGTTGATCCGTCGATCTATTTGATCGAGTTGTTTGTTTACCCATTCAACAGCTATTCCTGCCATTGTTTGTCCAGATTACAGAAATGCATTCTGAACTCGAGGAGGATCAGACAATGGTCAACCCACTCCAGCTTGCTTCGATGCTTGTCGACTGGATGGACCCAGAAAAGACCGTGTATGCGCCATTATCCTACATTTATGAATATCTGCTCACAATTCCGATAGAGAAGTGCCCGGCAGCAAGAAGGACGACACCATTCACCTTGACCTTGCTGCGGACATTGTCAGAGCACTGCTTGATGACAATCTCACGCGTACGTAAAATTATCCTTTCTCCACACTATTTTTACCAATGACATCATTTTCCACACACGAAGGCGAGAACAAGAAAATTTTGTGCCAGCTCTTGAGCAAGCTCCACCTCCCGGAGGTCGTCGACGAAAATAAGATCAAGACGCTGAAACTCCTGATATACAATGTCCAGTCGGTAAGCGAATGGTGAACGCGTGGCGTGGGATGTTTTCTGACGGACGTTCGTAGCGTCGACCCCCACGCGAAGCAGTTGCAAAGAACGCATTAGCCAAGTTCGACGCGACTATCAGCAACAAGTATTCTGTGCAACTCGAAGGCTTTAGCGAGGAAGACTACCGGAAGCTGGAATATCTCAAAGATCTATTCGAGTTTCTTGATGACATCATACCCGAGGAAGAGCCCGAACCCGAGATTCCTCCGCCTGTAACAAAGGGCAAGAAGAGGTGTGTTGTACGCTCCTAAACCATGGAACAGATGCCTGAGAAAAGTTGCAAGGCGTTCGACAAGCGTCGCCACGACTACAACAGGAGGAAGTGGGGATGACACCGATATGGGTAGGATTTCGACCGCCAAGTCCGGCCGTGGTAGGCTTGGAGGGAAATCGAAGTAGGTGTATTTGTTTTCACGGACGACCGCACGGAAAGTCATTCATGTTTTTTTACATTGATGATAGGAAACCGCGGCTGTCGAACTCGGATGAGGATTCTGTTGACGAGACGGATTATGACAGGACACCCGTTCGGAAGACCAATGTTGCCCCGACACGGTCTGCGCCGACGAGAGCAGCGTGAGTCGCTTACAGCTTTGATCTCGGCACCCCCCTCCTTCTGGATTTTCCCCAGTGGTCATTGTGGAATTGATCATCTAATCGCGTGATTCGCAGGACGCAGAAACACCGAACGGTAATTGAGATATCATCCGATGACGACGATGGCGAGGCCACGCCCATCGCAAAGGCTAAGGGGGGGTAAGTTGGAACAGCCGAAGGTCACGCAAAGATGGCATGTCTAACGACAAGTGATTGACAGCACAAACTACCGGTATACGGTCAAGAGGGAAGATGATTCCGAAGACGGCGGGGGAGCGCCGGAGGTGGAGGATTCTATCCTGGACGAATCGGGTGAGGAGGAGGAGGAAGTTGGTGGGATGCTGGACGGAGACGAGGATGATGATTGATGGCGTGTTGTTGTGGATCAGATAGGGTGCTGAGACTGGTATGGCATGTATTACGGTATTATAGAATGGGCGATTCTATATGTTTTATGTTGGATCAGGTCATCTGTTTTCTTGTTTATGGCCGGGTTATCAACGGACGACTGAGTGGTGGGAGTGAGGGACGGGCAGATGGACAGGACACTGGGAACGCCGTTGTCGAGTTAGAGCAGGACGTGGGGGAGCATGAGTGGTGCTACGATTAAATTGGATGTCCGTCGTGAAAGAAAAAAAAAAAACATCCCGAGTTGTTCCTATGTAATCCGCGACAACGGCATTTGGCTACTGGTTGGATATGAATAGAACAGATTTCGTCTAGCGGGGGGGCTGGTGGGAAACGGCGAGCGTTCGGC
>Ga0307515_10001713_pt1 | contig 48867 bp, 73 predicted proteins | sample 17_EM_MG_FD_194513 | JGI IMG/M metagenome (GOLD analysis project Ga0307515, IMG submission 194513) | Populus trichocarpa ectomycorrhiza microbial communities from riparian zone in the Pacific Northwest, United States - 17_EM | ecosystem: Host-associated > Plants > Roots > Unclassified | place... | reverse complement strand
CAGCCCTACGCCCGCTTCTGTATACGTGTGTGAGGGGACCCTCAGCGGTTCAAAGGTGCGTATCAGGCGTGCAGGGGTGTACCCTAAGAAGGTTCCGCGGAAGGTCACGAAGGTGTGTCCTCGACTTTTGAACCTCCCCCTCCTCGGGTACTGACGAAACCTGCAGACCTTCCACCAAGTTGCAGTGGTGTGGAAATATTTGACGCACCCAAACATCGTCCCCCTTCTGGGTGTCACCACTGATCCCCTTCAACTCATTTCGGATTCGATGTCCGGCGTGATTCTGACGGAATACGTCGCCAACAATCCAGAGGCTGACAGACTCAGTCCTGTGAGTATTCGTTCCACCGCGTTGTACAACACCCTTACCCCCTCATCAGTTAACCGATGTCGCGGAAGGCCTCAGCCACCTCCACTCCTACAGCATGGTTCACGGGGATCTCAGGGGAGTACGTGTCCATTTTGAATCTCATTTCAACGCTGTATTGACACCCTGCCAGTCAAATGTAATTGTGGACGTTACCGGCCGTGCAAAGGTCACAGATTTTGGTCTTGCAGTAGTCACTCAGAGCCTGGATTCGACGCGGAGCACTTTGGACGAGCTTGGGCACAATGCACGATGGGTCGCGCCAGAGATTTTGGACGGTCGGGGGCTATATAGCAAGGAAGGGGATATTTTCTCGTTTGCGATGGTCACGATTGAGGTCCGTTGGAATAACTCACCGAGGTTGACGCCTGGCGGGCTATCGCTTACTTTAACATAGGCTTTCACCGGTGCTGTCCCGTTTAGTGACAAATCGTCTCGCGTGGCTATGTCGGCAATCGTGGCTGGTGAGCGTCCGCCACGGCCGACCCACCCGACTTTAACGGACGTATTATGGGCATTGACGGAACGATGCTGGGATCAGGAGGCTCCCCTGCGCCCACACGTGTCGCAAGTTCTGCGTGGATTGTAAGTTTCAGCTCTGGAACTGCCCGGACGTTCCCTTGACTTGTTTCTCGTGTGCAGGAGAATCCCGGCGTGGAAACGCTTGATTGATCGTCCCCTCGACCCAAATGATCGTATCTCCTTGATCACAGAGATCTTCGCAGACCGCGAAGAAATCGAGACGGTCAGGCGTCTCCGTGGGGAGGATGCTCAGTCCTTTATTGATGTAATAGACGAGGTAGATCCACTGACTTGAACTTCTCATAATTTCCTGATCCACCGAACAGATGTTGAGTAGCCTGGTCCCACGGCTCAGGAGGAGGTGTCTGAGCACCTTGTGTAAGCTATGCGGTTCCCAGGCTCTCCTTCCGACAACACTCCAAATCCCACTTTGCTTCAATCAAACGGATAACCCGTTGTACCGCGGCGGGTATGCCGACGTATGGAAGGGCGAACACCAAGATCGCAAGATTGCGGTCAAGGTATTGAGGGTTTATTCAATAAGTGACTTTGATAAAATCATAAGCGTAGGTCACCATGTTCATCAAAAATGTGCATTGGCTGACCTATCCTGACCTGCATAGAGGTTCTGTAGGGAGGTTATGGCATGGAAAACTCTTGAGCATCAGAATGTGTTGCCACTGTTGGGGGTGTCAATGCAGGATCTCCAGTTTGCTATGGCGTCGGAGTGGATGGACAATGGGAACATCAATGAGTTCACCAGGGCCAATAGGGATCTGAATAGGTTCAAGCTTGTAAGGTTCTACTCCCACTGCTGACAATACCTGCTGCTGATAATCCACTCTAATAGCTCAAGGATGTCACTGAGGGGTTAATGTATATGCACAGTCAGGCAATGATACATGGGGATCTGAAGGGGGTATGACTTTGAATGTTAATTGTTGTCCTGCCTCCTAACACACTTTTTCATCAAGGCTAACATCTTGATTGACCCAAATGGCAATGCACTCCTGGCAGACTTTGGACTCCTCACCATAGTGTCAGACTCTACATACCCTTCAACCTCAGGCTCATCTATCAATGCTGGCACAATAAGGTGGATGAGCCCAGAGCTCCTTGATCCAGGGCAGTTTGGTTCTGAGGATGGACAACCAACCAAGGAATCAGACTGTTATGCATTGGGGATGACAATCCTTGAAGTTCTCAGTGGCAGACCTCCCTTCTACTATTACAGATACTTAACTGTCATGCAGAAGGTCATTGAAGGTGAAAGGCCAAGAAGAATAGAAGGCCCAGAAGGGGGATGGTTTACAGATGATCTATGGGGGATGCTGGAATTGTGCTGGTCACATCAATCAGAGAATAGGCCTAGTATTGAAGCTGTGCTTGAATGTTTGGAACAGGGTTTGACAACTTGGCAACCACTACCTCCTAGCCTGGATAATGCTATTCAGACAGATGGTAATGAGGGGTCACACCCCACAGTAACAAAGTCTTGTATGTTTCCACATTTTATCTTGAACATTATACCCACCATTACCTAGCCTCTGTAGCAGATCAAACAGTTACACAGGGTGGGGCTAACTCTTCTGGTGTGGCAGATCCAGTAGGGGCACCTGGTGAAGGTCAGTTAACAATGCCAGTTATCACTCCCTCTCACAAACTTCTCATTTCAGCTCCTCTAACTGACTCTGGCTACTGGAGTGATGATTTTTCTCAAGACACTGAGACTGGTATGTCTGAGGATGAGGAAGACATGGACTCAGAACTAGATCAGGTCAGTTCTTGATTCCTATAGCCTCTGCTGGTCATCATATCTAATTAAGTTATGATTATAGGATACTTCCTCTGATCCTACCATTAAACTTCATTCCAGGAAGATGAAACCACTCCCCATCCCCCAGCGCCAATATGGCCAGCTCCATGATGGAAGTTACCGTGCTCAGCTGGGACTGGATGATCCCATTACATTCTCTAGCCATTCTGGACAAGATGGAGTTTTATTGGCTGATGTCATGGATGAGAAGACCCATGATCTCACTGGAAGGGATGATCCTATGTTTGTGGATCACATGAGCCCAGCTATCTCCCTGCGTATTCTGGTAAGATCAATTTCAGCATATCTGGAAGAAATCTCACTGAGCTGGCTTGATTTCTAGTGGCCAGGTTATGGGTTTTGGATCAAAACAGTTGAAACTAGGGATTGGGAAAGAGGACAAAAACGGATAAGCAAAGCTCAGCTGGTAACTGAGGTTGCAAAGAAGGTCCAACAATTCATTGAAGTATGTGTGCAGCTGTTTTTTATTTATTGTTTGACTTATTACACTTGGTTCAGGAAATGGTCAGTCTACCTATTGAACCTGAGTTTGAGAAATGGAGGGTCGGGCCAGGTTTCATTGAAGCCAGCAACCTTGTACTTGTCTGTTTAGTGAATGTCACAGAGGGTTCTTGGCAGCCTGAGCTCCTGCTCTTGCCAAAGCCTCCATGTGAACAGGTCTAAACCAAGTATAATAGAGTACTTGTTGAAGAAAGAGCAAGTAAAGTATCTACCTTTAGATTCATTTTCTCCTTGAAAAATCATGGACCCATGACCATGGTCTTTGATAAATATGAACTCAACAACAAGTCTATAAGCAATAGTGGAGATCATGAATAGGATGGTAATAACTACATCTATGATATGTTATCTCAGAATCATTCTAGTAGTACTTGCAACCCAATACATTATTTGTTTTCTAACTATCTTCCTTTATCTCCTTCCCAGTCATTGTGTTGTGACTCCAACTGATGGAAAATATTGATATAAGATGGTAGAAAAAAGAAACATCTCATTCTCATAGCACACTATTTCAGTACAGAAGACAGGTTGGATAGTAATAAACCAAACAGAGTAGGATCTCACAGTCATGTGATACTGGACTGTGTCAGGGGTACAAAAAATGCAAACCAGACTCATTTTCCTGTATATGTAATCCCCAAGAGCCCTGGCAAAAACCTCTGGCAAACTGATGAAAAGTAGGCACTACGCTTTGAATGATTTGATAGGATTGAGATTTCATGTGCCAGGGTAAAGTACCTAATCACAGTGGGTGAATAGACCAGAGATATCAAAAGAAGGAAAAACTGTTACCATGAGGTATAAGCTTCATGGTAATCACCCTTCATGACTTGATCATCATCTATTCAGATCCTGGTAAGCCTAGGCACCATAGATATAGAGTGAAATACATACGCCATGCTTCATAGTATCGTAAATTCAGGAATATACAATCTTTATGGTGGAATGCAATAGTATCTCCAGCAAAGTCATAGAAGATGTGTACACTGGTTGGGTGCAGCTGATATAAGCTCCGAATGGGTATTATTATATTGGTGAAGCGGGTGATGGTATTCTTCTTTGTGTTCAAGAGTTCAGTGGGGTTTTCAGTGTCTATGTTCAAATTGGTTCAGTTGTGACCCCCCCAAAATACTCAAGTGACTATACCCTTGGGGAAATACCACCCCACTTCCTCCATCTCATCTTAGATACAATCAGTTCTTTTTTGAGCAACTGATATCATATATCCAACTTACCTAGCAGTGTGAGATTAATTGGTGTACCATCTGGGTAATATGCCCCACTGATAATGATGAAATCCCGGCTTATATTCTTGCGCACCCTGACAATAGAATCATCTATCTTTGGGACTGATGGAATTTCCCATAAGCTGGCTAATCAGGAGTCATGGGAATAACTCACCAACATAAGGTGATCTCACCACAGGTATGGTAGGCACCTGAGGTACCTGAGAAACTGTATCTGGGGTTTCAGGAGGTTGTGTCCTGTCAGATCCAGGGATAGGTATGTGCACAATGGTGATTTTGGGAACTGAAGCAGGTTCTGCTTTTTTTACAACAAGGGCTTTTGCAGCAGCTTCCCTCTCCGCTTCCTGCTGTTTCAGGATTCTGTCAACTGTGGAAATCCAGTTAGTAGGGTGAACAGAAAGGAAGAGACTTGCAATTACCTTTAAACCCTCGTCTTTGCAATACATGGAGGTCTGTTGACAACACTGCCATGAGCAGAAAAGCATCATTGACCCTGTATGTGTCAAAGAGCAAATGGCACAATGAGGTTGCAACCTCATACATATCCACCTCAATGTTACAGCTCAAGCACAGCTCCACTATGTTCCTACCCCCCTGCCTTGCAATAGCAGATGCTTCAACAGATTTGGACAATTGAGTGCCAGCAAATGAAAGCCTCCTTGTGACTGTAACTTCCCCAAACATCCGAACAATGAAATTTCTCTCATTAATCCATATGCCAGAGACTTGAGTAGTTGGTTTTGTGTGTTCATGGAGGAAGAGTGGTAATCTTTGAAGGATAAGAGACTGGACCTCTTGTGCCATCTGGTGCTCATAGATCTCCTGTGTTGTCAGATATTCCTCTTGAACAAGGCTGCTAAGTGGTTTGCAGCCCAGGGATTTGTAAAGAGCTATAATTTCATAAGCTGATATAGAATGTTAGGGACATGTGCTGCTGTACTTACCTTCAAGAATATCTTCTTGTGGAGCACAGAAGATGGCTTCACAAAAGTGTTGGAGAACAATTGTATCATCCACAATTGCAACCCCATTTGGGGTTAGTAGACTATACTCCAAGTGCCAGTCTTCACCATCAGTTGAATCTTCAGATTCCTGTCTTTGGATATGACGAGAACCAATGAGAACTGCTGCCCCTTTGAGTTTGACTATGGTTGTGGAGCTCAGTGCTTGGAAGTTTATGGCAATCTTGCGCAGTTCCACAAGATAACTGTAAACAGGACTCTCAGAATTATACCAAACAAATGCATTGGATAGCCTCACTTTTCCTGCCCTCCTGCAAGCTGGAAGAAAGATTGTGGATCCCCTAGCAGCACCAGAGCAATTTCCTCCACTGATGGTTCCTCTCTTGTTCCACATGCCCTCAGAAAGTTATTTGCTGAGAAACCAAAGTCAACAAAGGCAAATAGCTTAGAGTACAATTCACAGCAAGATTCGCCCTTGAAGTAGCATTGGTTTGGTGGTAAAAGCAGAGGGCCTGTGGACTCTGGAGGATTGTTGGGGATGGGAACAATACACATTGCAGATATCTTGAGTATCTCAGGACGAAGGAAGTCTAGTGAAGATTAGCATATATATTTGTCCAACCATGTATCACACAAACCTGATATGCGGCGAGACAGAACCCCAAACCATTCACAGGCTTGGTCTTTAGTAGTTGGGGGAGATGTTTCCAGAAGGTGGACTAGATCTTTGGTAGGTGGGTGTTCCTCTATTCTCAGCCTAGTCATTGCATCTTGCCTCCGAGTCAGGGTAGGATCCAAGATGGGGAAGCCCAGTGATTGCCAATCAAGATTTGAGAAGACCTCAAGTGGTTTTACTAGTTTCTTCTCTCCTCTATGAATTGCAGGGACAAAAGCAATGCTCCCATGTTGATTGGCAGTGTAGTCTGTGTACCACCGTGAATAGTTGTCAAGGAAGTAGTCCAGGGCAGCTGTCCCTTGTGGTCCACCCCCAGCAGCAATCCCCAAGACAACATCTGTTGTTGGGTACCGTCTCAAACCCAGCTTGAACAGAAACTTGGCTGGGAATAGTGTCAGTGTACAGGAAGGCCAAACCATATCAAGTGTACCTTCTTCACTATTGTGCTTCCATTTAAGCTCACCATCTGTCCCTCGCCAGTCAATTACTGGTAGGCCAAGGCTCCTGAGCACATTCAATGGCTCATACAAGTCAGAGGCTTTGAGCCTTGGTACCTCCTTCAGAGTGCCATCCTCACTTCTATTTTTCTCAACAGCTGACTCCTCAAAGAATGCAGGAGTAAGTTGAAGAATTTCAATCTCAGTCGGTTGTAGCGTAGACCGGACTGTAAGGAGGTATTTGAGTAGCTCTTGAATGGTCCACTCGCCAGTCTCGACCATCCTACAACAATCGAGTGAGAGGGGCAGGTTGTTAGGGAGCAGGGATCTCACCGATTGTAGATGAGTTGAAGGTCAACGTGCTTCCGTACACCCAGCTCGGCCAAAAACCCTTCCAGACTGCCTCTGATTCGAACCCCGGATGGGAGATTGACGATGGGTAGATCACGGAAGATATCTACCTTCGAGAAATACGCCTCACGTGGCCTCTTCATCCCAGCGGACGTCGGGATACAGGGGAGGTTGGCGATTAGTTCGGCAATGCCGGCCCGAGCGGATCCCGACAGGGTTTGCCAATATTTACCAAGAACTTGTAGTACGCGATCCGCCCAGTCCAGTGATTCGACGATGTTGAACTCGCTCTTCTGAGAGTACACCGCAGGGTCCGCAATATACTGGACCCACTCCAAAATCGTGAACTCTTTCCATTCAAGGCATTTTTGGAGGTGGGCAGAGTCAAACTTCCGACTGATACTTATCGGTAGTAGGTGGCTGGGGAGTGGTCCATCTGTGGGAACAGCGACATTTTGTCGATTCAGGAAGGCTTTCATCCCCTTCAATGGTATGAGCTTTTCGTCGCCATCGTCCGATGAGCGAACTGCCAGAACCGCTGCGTCTAGAAACTCCCGTCGAATGTCGGTGATCCCTGCTTGATTCTTGTCCGATGTGTTGACCCACCACTGGAGGCAGGCGATCATCTCTTCTTCTGATAGAGGCCGTTCCCGGAGTTCCTTCAATACATCAGTGAACGCGATATCCTTCAACATCCCTCTCTCTCGAAGAGCCGCAACCATCAACTTGGAGCTTTCCAACAGTTCCTCTGGGAATACAGGAAGCTCCTTCAAGAACGCGGCGAAAGTGGAATCGGGCATTCGCACGTCGAGAGCTGATTTGATCCCCGCACTCGAGACGATAGGGAAAGGCTGCTCCGGAACGACACAATCAAAGAACGCGGATCGCATCTCGCTGGAAACAACAGCAGATGGAGTCGAAGGGTGGAAGGTGAAGAACTGCAGATTGTGCCTGGCTTTGTCGTAGAACCACTTTCGCAGTTCTGGATCGAGGGGTTCACCGGGATTTTTGGAGGTGATGAAGACATCCCACCGTTGTGTAGCGGCTTGCATCTCCAACTCGTAGGCAGCGCGGGCGAGGAATCCGCCAACGAAAAGGAGTCCCTTATTCCAAACTGGGACATCGTGTAAATATTCTGCTCGCGAAGGAACTGCACGGACTCACTGGCAACATTCCTGTCACTGTAAAGACCAGTAAGATACCGTCTAAAGTAAGAGACGGCCTGCTTACACAAGATCGATGGACTCTCGCTCGACAGTGGGGATGAACCGAGTGGCCATATGTCCTCCGATGCCAGTAGTTTGTGCGGTGGCATGTCCCTAATTCAAGTGAGCCATAGATCCGTCGTGACTGTAACTGGACTGACAATGAACACACGGGCAAAACTAGACCTGGGCTAAGGTCAGCAACAGAATGCACACCTCAACAACATACTAACCCGTCTAAGTCTGCGCGCAGGCCTTGGAAAAGACTGCCCGTTGCCCTGGGCTGAGCATCGTCTTCTTTCTTGCTTGCGTCATACTCCTCCTTCCCCGTCTGAAAGGGATGTTAGCGTCTCCGGTGGCTGGCATAGTGGGGTTACAAACATATATGAGCTCGTACTTGATTGTACGAGGTGGATTCTTTCTCATCGATCGGTGAAGTTCCGCCGAGAGCTTCTGATCTATGTTGACATCCACCTCGGCCGTAAAAATTGTTAACACAACGCTGAATTGGGCGACCTTCAGACGCCCTTCCTCACTGACAACTGACTGGGTGGGTGGTGGAGATGCTCGTTGGGAGACCTCCTCTCCTAACCCAGGGAGAGAGAAAAAGACAGCCTCAGGTTCAATTGTGGGGACCTGCTTAGTCCTTCCTATCCCAGTACTATAAACAGAGTCCATGACTTCCGCGGTGATGTGGAGGGCTGTGATGGATGATGATTGTCAACACGGAACGGACCTCATTGTTAAACCACCTACGGGTCGACTTCAAACCCTTGATGTTCAATCCCATCGTACTAGCTGGTTTTAGGCCCCGGGGGATAGGAACCTGCGTAGGGAGGCCAGCATCCTTTGTCGAAAGGGATAGTCGCTTGTCGTCAAAATACACGCTAACTTGGCGTAGGTTTGCCATGAACGTGATAGAGGATACCAGAAATCTGGTAAAGTCAAGCGCAACAGGGATTGGAGTGGGTTCACGTAGGTCCATCTCGAACGTGGTCCACGGGTCATCGATTTCATTGGGGAGATTACCGCGACGAACGAACAGCTAGTTGGATATGAGCGCAGTTATTCCAAAAAACAAACTACGGAGTTACGCGTACCTGATCTTTTCCATCCTTCCAGTAAAACCTCATCCACCGCCCTCCGGACATGACGAAGGGCTCCTCAGTGACGGAAAACAAGCTATAAAAGCCAACTCCAAATGCGCCAATCTTCTCTTCGTCCGGGTTTCCTTCAGCTGGATGGAGGCGTCAGCTGCGCGGCAACCCCGCATCATATCCTTCCATACCAATCTTTTTCAATCGAGTCCAGTCTTGGTCCCGGAATAGCATGCCATTGTTCTTAAACGACCATCTGTGTACCTTATCGAGACCGATCAGATCAGCGAAGCGAGTTGAGAAACGGAAGCCACAAACTAAAGCGGTCTTGAGGTCAGGAAGGCTTTCGTCCTGCAGGGGCAGGGCTTGGGCCTGATCGTCAAGATCCTCGCTTGAGTTTTTGCTATCAATGTATTCCTTGGTTTCAAATCGAATCTCAACCGCCTTAGAGCCAGCGTCATCGGAGTTCTGAAGTAGTTCACGAAATACTGCACGCTGGTGTCTAGATTATCTGCCTCCATGGAGAATATGCGAAACACACCAGTAAACTCCCCAGAATACCTCGCCAAGACCTTGTCAATAAGTGCCCGCTGGTTCACTTCAACACTTTCATCGTATCCAGAGTCCCACTGCGCATGGATTTGTTAGAGATATGAAGATTGAAGGGCGGTGTATACATGCCAGTGCATCTCTTGTTGTCGCCATTGGAGAACGATGGTAGGGTGTGGGCGGTATAGTTCCGTGAGAGAGGCTATTAGGTCCAACAAAGGGTCCGGTATGTGGGACGAGACAAACAGACGCAAACAGGCGGAGGGAAACCAACTATTGAACGCCGATAAAGATCTCGGAATAATGTCAGTCCTCCATTTCTCAAGAGTTTTTGTGACCACGCCTGCTACTGTACTGCTCAAAGTTGTAATGATATATCTCGCTTACGCTACCTAATAGTGTCTCACCTTCTGGACCCGTGGTCTGAGGCACGTGCCCCAGCCATCGTAGGGGAGCCTACGATGTCACCGGGAGGATGTGAAAAATAACTTAAAAGACCAAGAGCGTCAGCAACTTATCCAACCGTATCCAACGGCACTTAAGTAGTACTTCTTTGATCATGTCTCCCCACCGTCAAGGGGTCTTCGTGCCAACGACAATACCCAGAGAATCGCATGCTCGAGGGAGCAACGGACAATAAGAGACGAATGAATTCAACCACTCAGCGGTAATCATTGAACGAGCTTCGGCAGCCTGATCTTCCATTGCGATTCATTTAGCTACATCGTATTTTCTGGAGTTGAAGATTGGATAGAGTAGATCAGATCGCTCTGGCGCAATTTCGGTGGGGCTGGAAGTATTGAGCCAAGCTGCAGATCTCAATTCGCGGATATATTTCGGGTTTGTGGGCACGCCTGTTCATGTCCATAATATACCCCGGGTGTCGAGTGGGATAGCCATTGAAAATTACTAAGCCTGGACAGGACCGAAAGTCCTCGTCGCGCATGAGTAATCGATGTACTCTTTGGGTTCCAACGGATTCAAAACGAGAGGTACAGGGATACAAGGAAGATGATGCCTACGTTGGGAATAAGCCATCTTCCAATTGCGACCAGGCCGCCCGCTGCCGATACGGGATTCGACCGCGCGCGGACAAGCAAGGCCTGGGTACGCCTTGGCCAACCCAGATACGAGGTAAGAGTACGTGGGTTGAGGGCCCTTCGTTCCCATGTCTAGCGATCGTCAGCCATATCCTAGCATAGTTCACCACAAGATTGCTCACCCTGCGCTCGTCCCCAGGTGTGATACGGAAAAACGCCTTAGGCTCACCCACAACCTCGGCAACGGAAATCGAGGAGGAACTTTGCGCGTTTCTCGATGGGACCCCGTAGTCGTCGGTTCGGTGGTTGGGGACATCCTGGACGGATTGGTCGAGCTTTTCCCATGTGGATCTTAGCACCGTCGAAGATGGCCTTGGCGACGGTTGCTTTGGCAGCATCCACATAGAACTGGAGGTATTCCTAAATCTCTGGGACCTCCAATACTCGGGAAAAGTGGGCTTTCTTTCCTAATAGGAATCGCGGGAGGAGCTATGACGTCGAACAATGGATTCGCTGCTGGGACCGGGTCATTGCAACACGCGTGAAGGCAGTGGTTCGGAGAAAGGCGGCGAAGGTGAACCGCATCCACGATCTGTTGATCACGTTTTAGCAACTGACAAACTCAAATGCAGTCGAATGGGCGTTACTTTCTTCCAAGTCTGAATCTGGGCATCTGCGTAGACGGACGGCATACTCGAAGAACTGCCAGCCTTTGGTACGGTGTTCGTGCTCTCTGTTGTTAAGAGTGCCCAGGACGTGCTAGCACGTTGAGAGCAGTGCTCAGTGCCAACGCCTCAAAGAACGTGATCATTCCCCGTGCGCAAAAGAGTGAGGGGGACGAGAACGATGGGATAGGAGTAGACTGGCTTTGATCGGTTGGAAGAAAGTGGAGGGCGTAGAGGATATTTGAGTTATGGGGTGTTGAACTCCCGCATATAGCCGTTTTATGCACAGGCAAAACGCGCAAGTTTCCAGAATTCTTTGTACATGCCCAGCGATTGGGCAAGGCGATTGAACCCGCTGCGAGAGCATTCGTTCTGATTTGTTGTAGTGATAGTGAAGCAAAGAGCGCGTCGGAAAACTCCCCACGCCGTTCCGCCAAAGCCATCGCAGCATCAAAAACAGTCAACACAATGGCGACCACCGACTCGGTGTCGGTATTTGCTGAGGGGACCTTCGAGGATCAGGTGCGTATATTCTTTTCATGTGTTTCTCTTTGCTTGAGCGGGGCAGCCTGACGAGCGATCGTGCCGCATGATTTTCAGATTAAAGAATTGGTGGATTACCTCGCGAGAGGTCTCTCGGACGATGACCGCCAGAAATCTTTCGGTCAGATTCTTGAACTCATCAAAACTGAACCTCCGGAGGGTCAAACACCCCAGGAACCACCTACGATCCCGCAAGAAAACCAAGTCAAAGTTTTATCCCTTCTCGTCCCAGAGGTCAAGGGATTAGGCGAGGGATCCGAAAAAGGTACTCGCTATCTTGCAAGCCCCTGGAATGTTCAGCCAGGTCAACTGAAAAGTCTCCTTCCAGAGGTTGAAGGATTCTTCAATCTTTTGTTCGCTCACCTGTTCAACCTCTTCCCGACCGACTCTGACGAGATCAAGGTGCACGTCGGCATCCTGCTCAAGGCCATCACATCATCCAAGGGCCATTTTTCATCGCAGTATAGATTGTAAGGCTCCCATGCAAGTCTGCTGATGTCGCAGTGCCGGCTTGACTACTCCATAGGCTTTCTTTCCTCTTCAATGCAATTCCCAGAAATTCCGTCCTGCGACTGACCGTTTACGACACCCTCGTCCGACAATCTTCATCCCATGACAAGGTCGAGCTTCTCCAGATCACGCCTGAATCTATCGAAAGTTGGATGTCGGAGTGGGCTATCACGCCCGAACAGAAGTCCGACTTCCTACGCCTCCTAGTGGAGGTTTTCGAAGAGGATGGCCAACTGTATGGATTCTCGTATAATTCTATGACCATACATGGCTCCATACTGATCTCCCCTCCCTCCTACAGAGCGACCTCCTACCAGTTCCTCCTCGCCTCGCTGCGAAATTTACCTCCAAACTCTCCTCACGCCGAATCCTCCGCTATCCAAGCCATCTCCACCTCGCTGAAGTTGCCCTCAGTATTCGATTTTGATACACTTTTCAAGGTCGATGCCGTGATAAAATTGCAGGGCCACGAGCTCTTCTCTCTGTTGAGGGTATTCCTCTCAGGTGGGCTCGAGGATTATAAAAAGTGGGAATCGGAGCACCCAGGATCCATCGAGAAATACGGTGAGTGTACACATTGTCGGGGTTCCCAGGGCTTAATGCTCATATTTGGATTTATATCAGGACTCGACAAGGCCCAGTTGGAACGGAAGATCCGATTGTTGACATTGGCATCCCTCGGGTTCCAGAACATTGGCAAGGATGTTCCGTATGCAACCCTCGCTTCCGCCTTGCAGGTCGATCAATCGGAGGTCGAGAAATGGGTTATTGACGGTACGATTCTCCCTTCATCTACACATTCATTCCACCGACATCCTGTTTAGTGATCCGTGCTGGCTTGGTGTCCGGAAAACTTTCCCAGTCTTCCAGAGTCTTCCACATCACCCGCTCGACCTCACGATTGTTTGAACGGGAACAGTGGGCCGCTCTTGAACAACGTCTTGTCGCTTGGCAAACCGGTCTGGCTGCGGTGTTAGCCGTAGTCACGTCTGCAAGGGAGAAGGGTAGCGAGAGATCTGTTGGAGACAACGGCTTCAAAACCGCATCTACAGAACCGGCAGCTCAAAAACAATCCGTAGTAACCTGATTTCATAATAGATTATGGGTTATGAGACAGACAGGTATAAGAGAAGCCCTTTGTATCACCAGCCACCGTCGAAACCAACAAATCCTGGAAGGAGGTTCTGAGCAAACCATTGACATAATATACTTGGAAATCTCACCCGTAAGTAAGAAGACGGGGAAGTACCGTTTCTTCTCGATAGAACTACACCAATTCCAGGCACTCGTCAACCGACCGTCGATACAGCTGCCAGCGTCGTAGAAGTTATCCGCCCCCGAGCCATCAAATCCATGCCGGAAGAAGTCCGCGAGGATTTCTTTGATCAGACCATCGACGGAACCGAACTCCTCTTCGATAAGCCCATGAATTCCTGGGCTATTCTTGAGGTTTGGAATCTGACTGAGAGTGGTGGTGATGGGGAGGAGGATGCGGTAGATTTGAGAATACTTGTCGATGAACATCAAGGCGTTCGGGACGTTATGGTCACCTTTGGGTAATTAGATCCGGTCAGTGAACTGAGGGAAGCATAGCTCACCCATATGAATGACAGAGGAGCCGATCCAGGTACCAACGCTCTTTTGAGCACGGTTGAGGATGTCGTGCATCATACGAGACGTCTTTGGAGCGCCCTGTACACGGTTCAGACCCTGACCGGTGTCGCGCAGCCTGTATGGCGAAGTCTCTGCCAGGAGGTCCTGCTCAGCCAAAGACCAGAGGTGGAACATATCTACGGTGCCCGTCAGCATCTCGATAACAAGGTCTGACGAAGCCGCTACCATGTAAAATTTCTCGCCAGAGCGTCAAACTCTGCAGAACATAAGCATACTGTTTCGAATGGTCATGACTAAGCCGTGCGCCGTTCCTCCCGCTCCTGATAGCGAGGCTGCTCTTGGGGTCTTGGGCTTGAGTGGGATGGAAGTAATGCTTGAGGTACTGGATCATACGATCGCAAGGATCTCGGTTGACTCTCAGGAAAGCGTGGTTGTCTCCAATGCTATAGAGACATTGTCTTAGCTGTTCTTGTGTGAGCCCTCGCCCAGAATATTTCGAGGAAAGGGATTCTATGGCCCTCTCCTTGCTCTTGATGTCGCGTTGAATATCCCTCCTTGAGCGCCCTTCCGAGATGATCTCCTTCGTGGCGATGGCAATGAGATCGTCCCGGAGGATGTCCGTAGCCTTATGTTCTTCCAGGATGTTGTAGACGGTCTTGATAGGATTGATGCAGGAGAAGCCGAGAAGGTCTCGGACTTCCGGTAACTGACTGTCCTAAGGAGCATATACGTCATGAGGACTTCAAAAAAATCACAAAAAGGAACGTACCTGGAGCAGGTAGATCAACTTTCCGTATGTAGAACGCATCTTGTCTGGGTTCATGATCTTGTACCGCCTCCCTAGCTCGAACAATTGCTGGAAGAATACCTCGTTCCCCTTGAAGTCACGATCCTGGAACAGCTCTTGACCCTGTTTATAGTCGGTAGCGAGAAAGAGACCGGATAGGATTGCACAGAGCTCCCGGATTTGCTGAACGATCCGCCTCGGCTTCGACAAACCGAATCCTATGGTGTCAACCCTATCCGTCTGTCATAATACACGAATCAGCCATGACCTAACCTCTGAGAGACGGAATTGGTCGACACACACATATTCTGAAACGGTGAGAGCGGCCTCGAGCAGCCGGAGGTATTTGCGTTCCCCGATGGTCAAACGCATCGGGATGTATTTCGATCGCTCGACGAACCATTCCCCAACGTTTCCGCCGATTACAGGCTGAGGCTCAAGCTCGAGGGTCTTTTTCGCCTGAATTGCCTGTTCTAGCTCTTCGTCCGAATCGACGTCTTCTACGTCCATCTGCGAAAACAAATCAAACAGTGAACCGAGGGACGTGGCTGAATAGACCCACCTCATCATCGTGTCCATTCGCTGGTGCACCGTTTGGGGGAGCAACCGCAGGCTGGGGTTTGCTAGTCTTGGTTGCGGTCAGCGGCTTGGTCTTGTGCTGTTTCCTGGAGCCTTTGCGATGTTGCGCCGCGAAGCAAACATCGCAGAAGTTGTCCGTGCAAGATTCACAATACACCTGCGCCGGCTGGTCTGGGTCATCGAGGTGGCAAGTAAGTTCAGGTCCATCGGATCCACCAGGTGAAGCAAGCATACCCTCGCATTCAATACAATAACCGTCCTCCAACTGTTTCTCAGTGGCTTCCTCGTCCCAACCCTCAGCAGGGGCGTCTAAAGATTTGTTATGTTCTAAGTGCTCTATGGTTTCGTCGTCTAGGATCCTTGAAAGAGAAAATTCAGATGACTGCGAGCCATTTGTCGGCTGCCCGTTTTCCATGGTGGCGGATATCGAGGGGTAGGTTGGGGAGATATAGTGTTCAGGGATGAAAGAGGTCTGCAGCAACGAGGACACAACGCCGCAAAATCTTACACACCCAAACCGAGGCGTCCGATCACAAACCCGACTTCGGAACTGTCTACATCCGCCTTGGCAATTACCGCCAAAGGTCCGGCTGGGGGGGGGTTGTCGTGGCACAAACACTGGCATGGGTCTGGTCAATCGAATGTGCGGAATATCCTCCTCGTGACTAATTATACATGCTCTGTTTGCGAAGTCTCCTTCACATTCCCAAACCCATGAGAGCCGAAACAAGCCTCTCGGCCACAGCGTGTGGTTCTTGCCTCGCCATCTCTATCAAACTCAGCAGCTTCTTCACTCCAATGCTCAATGCTGGTGACCGCCCATCGTCACGACCGAATCCGGCTTCCTGGAGCATGGCAACTGCCTGTTTGGTTTCTGCGGCGGCGCTGAAAAGTTCGACCTCCGTAAGAACATGTTCGAGGGATTGGATATTCGAGATCGGTGGCACGCGAAGTTCGGAATCGAAGTTCTCCGAGAACCCAAGATCGGTGAGAATTGAGTGGGAAGAGGAGGTGGCGACGATGAGGAGACGACGGCCCTTCAGAGCAGGCTTAGTAACGAGATACCAACAGCAACCGTACTCTTACCTTCGGTGGCCTACGACCAAAGAGTACCAGAAGAGCCTGAAGAACAGAATTGGAGAACCTGGGCCCAATCGGTGTCCAATCTGAAAGAGTGTGGGCATCAAACATTCAGCAAGGGGTAGAAACGTAAAATTTACCGAGTAATCGCTCCAGATTATCCACGACAATGACGCTCAGCGGACTCTTGTAACTATCCGCGAACACCTTGTTAATGGCAGCAACCTTTTGAGGCTCCGAAAATCCGACCATAGTGTCTGGTGACAAGAGTTTGATGAAGGGGTATCCAGAAGCTGAAGCAATAGTGGCCGCCAATGCGGTCTTCCCGGAACCAGGAGGCCCATGTAGGAGGATGCTAACGAGCGGTGTTCTCGTCGACGTTCGAACTTGCTCAACAAAGAGTTGTCCGGTGTTGAGTAGTTCCTGTCGGACGTCATCAGATCAAAATCACACTCGAAAGAATGCAAACGTACATCGACATGAGGAGCGAAGTGGATAATCCCGTTCTGAATGACTTGCTGTAACTCTTCTTCGGAAACACCGAACGCAGGCTGGACTTCATCGAAAGCGCTCATGAAGTCGTTCCTGTTGACACGAAGGTTTTCGACATCATCCGAGATCCCGGCCATTGTCCCAACCTAGGTGTCCGTCACGATTCCGACCATCACTAAACTGGGTAAACAATTCCCTACCTTGACATGCCTGTTGAAAGCAAAACTTGTAGCGCTTTTGATCAAGCCACCAATCTCAGCACCTGAGAAATTCTTGGTGAGAGCGGACAGCTCTCTCAGGTCAACGTCCAAATCCATGACACCATTGTTCCTCATCTTGGCAGTGTGGATCGTCAAGATTTGGTAGCGACCGTGCTCATCTGGAAGGGAGATCTCCATGTGCACCTCCAGACGACCAGGACGCAGTAATGCCTCATCGATCATGTCGAGACGATTCGTCATACCAATGATCAGAATGTTATTGAGCTGGTCGACCCCATCCATCTAAACAGCGCTGTCAATGCGGTGAACTCGCATCGCCTCAACGTTGGCGTACCTTCGACAATAGCTGGTTAACAACACTATCCCCCACCCCAGTGCCACCGCCGGTAGACCCACGCTGCTTGCAGATAGCGTCCAGCTCATCAAAGATGATGATGTGTAAGTCACTTTCGTCTCCCTTTGCTTTGTACTGCATCCTCGGAGGTGAGCAGAATACCATCACCGAAGGAAAGATGACCTACCTCTCCTTCCGCGTCCGCGAACAATTTCCGGATGTTCTCTTCAGAGGCACCAACGTACTTGTTCAAGATTTCGGGTCCATTGACAACCTTTGGTTCGCGAGCATTAAGCATTTTCCCGATTTGTCGAGCCATCAACGTCTTTCCTGTCCCTGGAGGTCCATGTAGCAGGATACCCTTGACGTGCTGAATACCGAGTTTGTCAACCAAACCAGGTGGGAACACTCGGGACGCGAAGGCACGTCGGAAGATGGCACCGAACTCGGTGTCCAGACCACCAATTCCCATGTCCTCAAACTTGAAGTTGGGTGCCAGAATGGTATTCGGCGCGGCCCTGGACCGTCATGTTGTGAGCGCATGCGTCTTCGGTGGAAGAGGAACATACTTTTTGGCACTGGACTTGAGTTTCAATCCTCCTCCCTCCCCTTTCATGAACGTCACATCAGTCCTCTCCATCATCACCCCCATATCGTCCCTGCCTCCCCCAGCACCACGCAGCTGCTCAGCGGCAAGCTCAACAACCCTCAAACCTTTGACAGTTCCACGGTAGTTGAACCCCCGGTACTCGAAAATGAAAGCTTCCCCGAGACCGAACATCGCCCCACCATAAATCTTTACGAAATGCTTCGTAAGCTCGTCGGCGGAGACCTCTGTCACGTCGTTCTTGCGATGAAGGGTGATCTCGATATCAACGGACTCCAGGTAGGGTGGTGTAAATGTGAGAGGTTGGACGGATACTTGGTCGCCAGCGAGGGAGAGTTCCATCCATTGACGATGAGCGCTATCCACGCTGATCGTTCCCGGAGCTACCTTGCCAGTATCATCGTGCCTATAGGCGGGCCCCGTGAGTTTCAAAGTAATGCCAGACAGTCATACCCCCGACCTCACGGTGATAGCAAATTTGTTCTTAACCAAGGCGTGTTGCCCATTCTGAATGTCGCTCGGGTGGACTATCAGACACTTTGTAAACACATGAGCCTCGTTGACACTTTGGACAACGGTGAATATACTGGAATGGGGGAGGTTTTGGTTAGAAGTCAGAAACGGTTCTTCGAACGAGTATGCTTACTTTGCGCCGCCGCCCCTTGACTGCGGTTGTGGTCGATCGTGACCTCTCTTCTCGTACGATGAGTTTCCATACCCTTGGTCGTATCCCCGTTGTTGTTGCGGAGGTGGAGGCTGCGTCCGATATTGTGATGGTGGAGGCTGCCTCTGTCCGCTGCCCTGATTATCTGGTACGCGATTGTAGGAACCGTATTGACTGGGTGGCGGCTGTTGGTTTCCTCTATTAAAGAAGCTCATAATGGAGTTGTACGCCGGTGTCTTGCGTCGGTGGAGTGGTTATAAGCTCGAGCCAGCAAGCGAACGTGTGGTGGGGATTCCGCAAGAGTGATCGACTCTGGCGACGTGTAAGTACGGAGATTAGATACACGTGTAAGTAAACTACGGCAGACACGCAGGTTGGGTTACAACTTCCGGAGAGTTTCCAGAGCGCTGCCATGAGTGTTGCGGGTACCGAACCTAGATTCAGGTATCTCCCCCGGGTCAAAAGAGTGGGCCGATTCACGGTACGGTCTCACTCTGTCTCACTTTCGCATCCGCTTCTTGAAACGCTCCATGACCTAGAATATCTGGTGAGGAGTAGCTCATCAAATCTGCCACCTTTTCCACTTACTACGTCGTCGGTGGCCATTCGATTATGCTTGTGCTTTGGTGGCTCGTGGTCTTCAGGCCGTAAACCCATGGCTTCCATCTTTGCGTCTCGCATAATGTCAGCATCGGACTTCTGCTTCAAATTGGGTTGGTAGACTGAGTCCTAGTTAGCGGATTATAGGACGAGAAAATGGTTTGGGCGTACATCTTGTAGCAACTAGGTGTGCTTCGGGGTTCTGGGGTTTCCTTTCCCCTTTGGTTTCGTTCAGGACGCGTTTAGCCTTCTCCGTATCCTCGATATTCTTCAACCGATTACTGAGGGCAGGTGGTCAGCTCAGTCCCTCGGAGGGGGCAAACAAGGGACATACTCCATGCCGAGATCGACTTCAGGTATGGCCGTTAGCATCGCAAGACTGTTCGTAACGTTCCCTTCCTCCTTTTCCTTACTCCTCATCGACTTCTCAAACAGTTCCGCATACGGGTCCGTCGATGTGTCTCCAGTATCATCTTCTGTAACTTCGCCCCGACGGATTTTCATATTCTCTTCAATGTATGCCATCCTAACCAGAATTAAGAACCATGAAAGGAATTCCCGGGGCGGATAGGCCTCACATGTGCTTGTCCACATCCAATGCGTTTGTCTGCTTCGTGAAGTTGTTCGCCCTCACGACTCTTCTGGCTTTGGCTTCACCTTCATCGCTAACAACAGTCCCATGAGTCAAGCTAAGGCGTACAACGGTCCAAGTACTGACTCTTCGGCGGGTGCTGGGACTGATCCTGCGCCAGGCCTCAGACCATACTCACTCATGTCCTCTTCGACGACCTTCTTGGGCTTCTTCTTAGCAACGCCCTTGTTGAGTTTCGTAATATCAATGCCTGCACCGCTTTTGCGCAGTTTCCGTAGCTCAAGCAATTCTGAGATGCTTGTACCATTGAACAACGGCACCCGAAGTGTGAAAGCGGGAAACACTCACTCTAACCTTTCTTCTTCACCCTTCTCCCCAGCCGAGTTGTCGGAGGCCTCTTCAGCTTCTGGGGAGACTTCACGGACTCGAGGCTGTGGGCGAGTGCGCTTCTTGATCATGGTGGACTTGATGAGGTCAAGGTCAATCGCGTGAGAATCAGAGTTCATGTTTGTCTTGCATGATAGATCCCTGGTCCATGGACGATAGTCGTACATCTATACAAGAACTAACTACGAGATGGCGTGCATGTAAAAAGACTGGAAATGAAACTCAGAGATACGTAATCGTCAATGATCCACAGGTTGGAAGGTTATGGATAAGCGAAGAGACTCAGCCCGAGCGTCGTCCTCGCCCTCTGTCCCTGTCGTCCGTTCACCCCCTTGCTCAGCCCTGGAACGGGAACCAGCCGGTGGGTCCATCAAGAGTGTGGGCTGCATCTCCGGAGGTCGCAAACCTCCTCGTCTAAGCCTCGGGTAGCGCATGCTTGGAATGTGGGTAGGGGGCGGTTGTTCCAGCGGTCCTTCTGCCCAAGACGCCGTCAACACAGGTCGAGGGCGGCGGATTCGTTCTGAGCTGTCTATGTGTGATGTCGACGAACCGGCGTCTGACCCGTTCTCCACGGTGTCCGAGGTGGATGATGGGATCGCTGTAGTGGTCGGATCTGTCCTGCGAATTTGTCGGCGAAGGTAGAACGGTCGACGGGCTACAATCGAACTACTTGGGGGTGGCGATCTAAGAGGGCCAGGAATTAGGAAATAATTACGTCCAGGATACATGCTAAGCACCGACCTGGCATTTTCTGGCCGTGTTACCCCTTCCCCAGCCGGGTCATACCCCTCCCGGGTCGCAAGTCGCCGTCGAGTCGTGAAATCGCTGAAATCCGAGGCGGATGACCGGAAAACCCCTCGGTGAATCGAATCTTGTCTTCGCAGAGTCGGCGCGTTGGGTGGCACACCGATCCGTCCTCGAATAGGGGGAGGTGGCGACCAAACCGGCTCCGGGAGAGTTCTCTCGGAGGCGTCATCTCCGACGGTTGATGCAGCGGTATTTGTATCGCTAGTTCGGAACCATTGAGGGAATATATCCTCTGGCACAGGATCAACATACGCTTCGTACAGTTCGTGGTTGATCCTGGCTTCACCGGGACCAACACCATCCAACACCGTCAACCCGTCGTCGTCTTCGTCGAAAGCGTTTTCATCCGGAGCGCCGGAGAGATATTCCGAGAGGAACTGGCTGCTTCCGGCGGGGCGCACATATCTATCACGGTCCAGGTACACTCTGGATTGAGCGGCCAAAACACGGAGACTCGAGGCGGTTTGAGAGGATATGAGGTGTTTGCTGTAAGGATTGTGGCGGACACGCCTCTCCGCGAGTTCCTAAGCATAGAGTGAACACGTGAAGACATGAGAGGTGCGTCATGATGCATGATGCCGTTACTCGCCTTGACCAGGAGATCAAACATGGAGGCCGTGAATGAATCGCCTTCGTCCAACTCCTCGATAAACGCCTCATAGGTAATTGGTGGGTAGTCTTTCTCGAGACTGGATCTCTTGATGGCCCCAGAACTAGGAAATTGAAAGTTGCACTCAATTTGACAATCGACATTTTGTGGTCGCAAAGCCTACACAAGACGCTTCAATTTCGCGCTGAGCACATCGTCATAGTATTCCACAGTCCTAAGAAAGCTTGAGCAACGACCGATAGCCGCGAAGCCTGCAAAAGAGATTGCTCACCATTTACCCATTGTGTGGCCGTAATCGATTGAGAGGGATCCCCCGAGTCCTCGCCACTGCGACCGGCGGGCACAACAAACAATCACAAATAAAATCACGTGCGCGTGCACGGACAGGGCGGACTTTTCTCCGTATTCGCTTCCGAATCCGAAGTCTAAGCTTGAAGCTTGCAACTTAAAAGTTCTGTGACACGAGCTGATAGGGAAACCGAAGTGTATCCCCTTTGAGGTCGGGGGCCTTGCACGTGGATCACGCGAGGGTATGGCTCGACTACACATAGATATGTGTAACCGAACATCGACCCACCAGTCGCCCACCTCCGTGGCTATCCGCTCTGCGCTGCTAGATCGTTCATTGCGGACTCAAAGCGTACTGAGCGCGAACATTGCTGGGTCCCTTATGGTCGTTCCTTGGTTGGTGAGCCCACCAATCTACTACTCATCGATGGATCAGGCCTTCAGGTGTCGATCGACTTCTCGAGTGACAATACGAGTCGACGTGAGACTATAGGATAGGAAGTAGTCCGATATCCTTGGGTTCCGCAAACCCCGAACGAGCCCAGCAGGGTCGGCTTGTGCGATATCTCCGCTATTCGGGAGCAGATAAGATGACGTATGGTTTGAAAAGATATATGTAATCAACTCACAGTGGGCGGGCATCATTTTCAGACCATCCAACAGTTCACTGATTACGTCGGCGAGGATCAAAACTATTAGAGCACCCTGGCTGATATCTTACCCATGCGGATGCCTGTAACATCATCGAGGTGAATTGAGAGGTGAACGTGACCCCAAAATACGCCATCGCGTCTCGAATGACTTTACGCCGGATTACTTCTAACAGAAGGTCCGGGCGGGGTTTTAGTAGCAATTATGGGTGGGCTTGCACCTCCCACCCAAAGATAACGACAACGTAAAATAAGCCGGCCCAATGTGGAATCGAGGCTTACGGTGCAGGAATAGTTCACACCGAGCCTCAGCCCGTCTGTGTGGCATGAGTAGGGAGTCGAATGCGGTCGATGCGTGGATGCGCACCTGGCTGATCCCAAGCTGAGTCCTACAACATGCTGCACCGCCGTGATGGCTACAAAACGTATCACAGCCAGGCAGTTCAGACAGGTCAGGGCATGTGTCTTATGAACAGTCGGGTGTGTTATCTGGAAAACAGACAGTATTATTTAGTAATTTCTACACAATCACCAATGCAATCCACACCAAAAACACTACCTCCACTGTGGGCGTCCCGCTGCGCCCATAGAAAAGTCGATTTCAAATCAGAACTTCGGCACTTAGCACACCTTCCCCGTATGCTCGAGGCCGAGATCCGAGAGACGCCTCAGCTTGAACCAGAGGTGAATCAGGACTGCGTGAAGGACCGGCAGATTCTTGACCATCGGACGAAAAAACATCGGAGAGAGCGAACCCATTCGGCACGCCACAGCTGAGCATGGGGGGCTCACGATGAGTAACATGTAGAACACAGCAGGGTCCACCCGAATGTTAAATCTGGATCCACCCCAGGTGTATTTCACCTAAACGCGCAAGTCATTGCCAATGTCATCTTGGGTTTAGCTCTGGGACTGACCTCATCGGATAGGGTCGATAAATAACCGTAACAATGCCAGAACGGCCGCATTGTAATACTTGAAAGGATTAGAATACAGAGGCGCTCCTCACGCCAGGCGACCTGCCCTCACGACCGTACTGCGAAGCCACAGTTCTCAGAATCCAACACCATCAGCTATCGGCCGTAAGGAAAATTAACTCACGTGTCATACCCGGTCTGTGTGATCTCACCGACGAAACTGAAGGCAGCGGAAGGTGTCACCGCCTCGCCGGTGAGCGGAACCAGAATGAATAGAAGGGAAAAACGAGTGCACTCCTTGTAATTAAGATCAGGGAGAAGGGGGCGAAAACAACCGCGTGCGATGCCGTTGCCTTAGAATTTTGAACCACACGAGATGTTTCCCATCACACTGTGCTGGGCGGGCACCACGCTTCCGATGGGTCCATGGAAATGGGGCGAGACCGGGCGATTAGCATCAACCCGTCCGGGGTCAAGCTCTGGTGCTTTTGCGGCCCATCGTCAACAACGAACGTGCAGAACGGCAACCAGGGCCCAATTAAACTTATCAAAAGATTGCATGCCATCGTATCACATGGCTCGAATTGCAATGTACCGACTGTGAAAGGAAAGGTATATTATCCGCATCACGAATAAACAACTCGAAACAAAATATGACCGTGGTAGACATATTCCAGTCGACATCCTTGACAAACGAGGACCCATGATTCATGTTGTCGCATCTCCATTTGTCTCAGACCCATTTGCTGGTGGTGGCGGCGGCGACATCGTCCTCTTGGTATTGTTGGTGGCGCCCGACCTGTCTTTCGAGCTCAGCAAACTCTGGAAGAAATGCTGTAACACCTCGTGCTGAGTCTGTCCTGTTGGGCTTGGACTTGGGATTGGCGGTGAGGAAGCGCTGCTCCGTCCTGAAGTGCCGGTGCCCGTAGTCAACGAACCCGCAGTTCGCGTACTCCGAGACAGTTTCCGGGAAATGTCTGGCCCATTGACACTTGCACCGAGGTTCATGCCATAACTGTTCTCCATCTCTGCCAGCGCCCTGTCGACGTTTGGTGCGTGCAACGAGCTAGCACTCATTGGGCCCACAACACCGGCGGTAGCATTCTCCAACGGATTATTGAAGGCTCGACGAGGGTCATCTTGAGGGTCAGTCTTCTTCGCTTTCTCGTCATAGTGTTTGGCGAGGAAAATTTGTTCAGGGGTTGGGTTGTTAAATGGTGGCAGTGCAGGGGGCTAGATGGAACGAATGGCATCTCAGTTGAGATCATTTCCGGGCCTAGATGGTGCGGAGATATACCTTCGTCCCTTGATCTGGAACTAGGGAGCTATAGAGCACCCTTGCACCTTGCGTGCCAACTGTATCCGTGGCGTCCATATCCACGTCCCGCTCCCACGCCTCTCCCCAGGACTTCGCATCAAAACCATCGCGTAGCACGACAATTTTACCCCAGCTATCCCACCCAGCTGGTACAACAATACGGTCACGATCTAACGTGTTTGTTTTGTGCTGGAAGGGAAAGGGATTGCGAGGAGGCGCCGCGGCCTCAACGTTCGCCGACATGGAAGGTGAAAGCGCAGGAGGTGTGAAAAGAAGGTGAAGGGCGTAACGTCGTAGAACCTGCAGAGTTGCTGGCTGTGGTGTGGTGTAGAACAGTCCTGCACCATCTGTACTCCACTAATCAGCAGACCAGGATCAAAGAATAAAAGTCACATACATTTGAGGCAGATAGTTCTTAGCACCTGCATGATCGAATCTGTCCTCTCTTCCCACTCCCCACCCTTGCCTTTGACCATACCACCCATACCAGCAGCACCAGTGCCAACAATATCGCTATTATCATCAATCAAGTCCGCCTTTGTACAAGTCACGATGATGGGGACCCCTCCGGTGTTGTGTGTGAATATTCCCTGTCCTAACGGGAGCAGTGTGCCCGAATGAGTCGTGGTTGGCAGAGGATCTGATGAAGGTTCGGTATAATGCTGGAGGTGTGACTGCACTGATAGCCGACCGCAATTAACGGATGTTCAAGAATACGCTAGGGAGCACATACGTCGTTCTCGCTGTTCTTCGCGGACAATCTCCAGTTCGCGTGAACCGTCTCCTTTTGCCCATTGCTCTACCCAAACCAGCCAGGTCTGTAACTCTTCGATAAAAGTCCACGGACGCGTCCAATCAAGGGCAATGATCACGACTGTATGCGGTAATGATAATCGTGGCGGCAGAAAATCGGGCAACAGGGAGGTATAAGTCGCAGCAGATGATGGCACAGTATAAACAGATAATCGTGCCAAGACATCTGTTCTCGGAGAGAAGTTGCTTCAGTGTCAACACGGAGAGAGAACGAGAGGGTGTTGTTTTACCTTCGTCACCCTCATCTCGTACGTCAGCCCAATCATACCCGAGTGCAAAATCAGGCAGGTTTGCCTCTGAGGGGTCGTCTGATGGTGGTTTCTGGAGCAATGCCGAAGCAAGGGTGGACTTTCCGGAGGAGGGTTGGCCGAGAATCAAGACCTGTTTAGCAGGCGTAGACCTCGACTGAGATACGGAATCTAAGATTGAAGACCAGAGGTCCTGCGGCGGTAATTCCGGCGTAGACGAACGCGACATCGTTTCTTCGCCTCTGGTGGCCGTTCTTCGGTTGTTGTCGTGGTTGAGGCGATCGCTACGCGCTATCGGTTGTCTCTCCCAGGAGGTCCGTTTTTCCTTGCGGGTGTTAGATGGTAACGCCAACGACGCCAGGCAACAGACCAAACTACAGAGACACGATCATGGCATCTGCGGTCAAACTACCCTACCATACGCTCCAGGAATCTCCAAACTCGCGGGGAATTACTGTGTACGATTGGCAAATTTCTGCATGGACGCATCCGATCTCCAATGCCACAGAACTCGACGCGATCCAGGCGTCGGTAGGCATTCCATTGCCAGAGATGACCTTCGGTAACAATGTCCTCGAATTGGAACACAAACCTTCGGGATGGAAATACGAGCTCAGTGCCGCTCGCGCGCTGAAGGGGGTGAAGAACGGGCTCTTGGAGGAAGGTGATGGAGGAGTCAAGGTCGGATACGCCGAAGCCTGGCTGAAGAGTCGGTGCATCGCTGTGCTGTACTTGATCCGTGGGATGAAATACTAACTGGACGCTGCAGGACTGGACCGAACTCGAGCATTCCCATTCCCAAGACATCGGCCACGAAACCGTACGACTGGACATACACGACTACTTACGGCGGACATTCTCCTTCGTCCTCCACAGAACTCTCTTGGCAACCCGCTGATCCAGAGAACGGGTCTCACTCAATCCCTATGGCGGAACTCACCAGACAGGACCCAATCTTATTCTACGCTGAGATACCCCTCTTCGAAGATGAACTGCATGATAATGGCTCCTCAGATCTACTAGTTCGCATTGTAGGCCTCATCCCAGCTCCCACATCTCCGTGTGTTGACTATGTGAACCTTAGAGGGTCATGCCAACGTGCATCTTCATCCTGGCCCGCCTGACACTTCGGGTCGATAATGTCCTCTTCCGAACACACGATACGAGGATTTTTCACTCCTACGCATCTGACCCCCCTTTGGTCATCCGCGAAACAAGTGGGTGGGAGGCGCCGTATGACCGAGTGAGCAAGGTGTGTCATCATGGATCCCTGTCTGACCTAGACTGATCGGCATGCTGTAGCATCTTCCCAAGAAAGATGACAAAACTCCTCTAACCGACCCGACGTGGATCGCGCAAATCCTTTGCAATTTCCCTAAGAGGATTTCACAATCTGAAGGAGCCGGAACCGGCTGGAGAGGCATGAGAACGCGGCGCGAAGTGCTTGTGTTACCGAAACCAGAACGGTGAATACAACCGATAGTGGTGTAAAACAGGGAAGGCGCCGCCCGTGTGTCCGGGTTGCGCGGAATGTACAAGTGTATAACATAGACCAGGTGATACCAAGGAGTCCCAAGAATCAAAGAACTCCTCCAGCGGAAGTGCAGTATTCTATCTTACTTCACCGGAGTGGGCTGGAAATTCGGCCCTCCGGGTGCCTATTCATCATCGTCATCCTCCTCCTCGTCACTCTCCTCCTCGCTGTCCTGTTCCACAAGTTGTTGGAGGATTCTGGACCCAATAACCCAGAACTTTCTGTAGTTCTCTGCAGAATCACCCTGTCCCGTCTTTGAAGCAGGCAGTTGTTGCCAATTTTTGAGATCATCCTCATCAACGATATCACCCTGGTAGAAAGCGATCAGAACTTGGCCGAATAGCTTGGTATCTGTGGTTGCACAGTGATTCTACGAAGGGGTTCACGTCAGCATCGTTCGACGAGCCACCCATTAGCAACGGTACCTGGAGGATGGAGATCGTCTCGACCCCATCAACGCCTCCGATCTTATTAATCAGTTCTCCCCACCTCTCCACGACCTTCTCAACTTCGGCTTTCTGTTTGGCCGGTCCCTCTTCTGGCCCAACCACTCTTATCCGGTCCACCAACGCAGCGATGACGGCCTCCCTTACCCTCGTTAGCGGGACGTTACTCGCCATGCGAAGCGTCTTGAGTTCCACAGCGGCGTTGTCGACCGAGTGACCCTCCTCGAACGCACGCTCGAGAGATTGTGTGACTTCGGCTTTGAATTCGAGCTCCTCTTTGTTGATCCCCTTGCTTGACGTCGCAGGTGTGGAGACAGAGGCAGCGGAGGAGGCAGAGGATAGAGAATCGTCGATGTTGTCTTCCACGTCGGATTCCGAGAGAGATGTGGCACCTGAAGTTGAGATAGACTCCGCCTCGCTAACGTAGAGGTCTGGAGCGTCATCGCCAAGCCGCATGAGTCGTTGGTTATTGAAGTTTTCGATTTCGTCGGTTTCCTCATCTTCTGGATTCGATGTCCTGGGCGGCCAGACAAATGCGTTCGAATCTGAACCCAAGCCCGCCCGAAGTTTTTCCAGTTGTTCTGTGCCGAAAGATTAGTGACGATCCAAGCATTGTACTGCGAGGTGCTGACCTTCATCGATGTCCTCGAGCTCCGAATCCTCGTCTTCGTCGTCTGCACCGGAGGCGGCCGAGGGTTTCTCAATCCTCTTGGACACCCTCTCAAACTGTTTGAGCACCCCTTTTGGCCCGATGATCACTCCTTCGGCAATTAATGATCCTTTCTCGACCACTGTACCCTCCTTGACATGAACCATGCTCCCAACAATACTATTCGTGATAACACAATCAGCCTCGATGATCGTATCATCAAAGATATACGAGTCCGTAATCTTGGTCCTAGGGTGGATTTTACACCGCCTTCCGATGACGGAAGACGTGATAAAAGCATTGTCAAATATCTGAGAATGTGAACCAATCAGTGTGTTTTTGCCGACGGCACATGTACTAGGGTTTGTGAGTAAACGGCAGTGTGATGACATTACAACATACCGCGAGAGGACAACAGTATTATCCTGAGGGAAATATTTGTTTCCTCTCCTATGTTCGTACGCATGCGAGCTCGGGTGATTGTTATCGGGGACGAGAGGGAATGTCCATCTTGACAGTATGTCTTTGCTGAGGGCGGAGAACATGAGTCTGCAGAGCAAGAGGATAGGGAAACCTGCAAACCTGATTGCGTCGTAACTTTTCGTATCCTGAACACGAGCAGCGTACCCATCTTTTGCGACACATGTGTAAATATTTTTCATCAGAAGGTCAGATGTGAGGACTCCATGGACGAAGTCTCTCCGGATATGACCATAGTCGAAGTTATCTTGGAACAGCGATGGGACCTATATTTTACGGAGATTACCTGAATGGCAAAGAAGGGGTTGGGCAGTCGCGGACTCACCTCGACAGAACAGATATCAATCGAGCAGTCAATTAAATCGTAACGAATTTCGCATTCCGGGTGCTCATTCAGCACTTCTCTCGGGATCTTGGCGACCTTTGTCGGGGGGTAGCCAGTCACCGGCTCATAGTGTAACAACTGGTCAGTTTCTGGGTCAACGACAAAGACTGCACTTTCTCCTTTCGACCTGTCTTGAGGCTCAGTTGTGCAGTCCGCGTTCAGACGCAACTCCAACGAACCTTGTACGATGTACAACCCCGCTCTCCTTGACCACCATGGTCATGATTGCATCACGGTCGACCTTCCGCCGTTCTTTGTGCACTCTAACAACCTCGTCTATCCGGATGTTACTCACAAGGTCACCGGTAACGAGAACGAAATCGTTGGTGATGATACCGTGGGTATAGATATCACGGAGAGCGTCCCCCGGTGTGAACGTCTGCTTGGCGGTGACGATTGGAACAATCTTGAGACCTGAACCAGGTTTAGACCACTTGGACTCCCTACAGAGCAGAGGGGTCGGTTCTGGTCGGATGAGACGATATGGTCATCGAGGACGCACTTGATGGCAGCCTTGACGAGGTCCGGGTGTGATCTGCACACGACGAAGATCTCCTGCACACCCGCCAACGCGAGACTCTCGAGTGTCCAGTCAAGCAAAGGGGCATTACATATAGGCAATAAACACTGGCAGCCACAAACGTCAGATTGCACTGCGAGCATATAGATGGCGGTTCGTTCAACTTGCTCTTGGTCGATCGATAGTCAATGGCTTGAACCTTTTATTAAAGCTTTCTGCAAGAATAACGGCTTGGATAACATCTTCCTCCACCGGGGCTATGTCCTTGTCTTTTGCTGCTGGACCTTTTGGAGGCATGTTATCGGAGAGAGTGGAACAGTGACTCGATCACATTTTGTGCGTCATCAAGTGTCTCTTCCGCGACGTGCAGGGCTCGAGAACCTCGTAAATTCTTAGATACTCTATCTTCTGGAACACATCGTTGTGTAACCGATGACCAAGTTCTGCACACACACGACTCGCTCCGGCCTAACTTTCTGGTGGAGTTGAGTCAAGTGAGGACCAATTAGCAATCAGCCGGAGTCCGTCGATCGCTCCGAGTCCGATCAGCTACAAAAACTTTCCCCCGACCCCCCCCCAGAAATCATGGACGTTTCGGATATCCTCGCGACGCAAGCCGAAAAACAGTGAGCTACGATATTTCAGGCTTGGCAGCGGGGACGTGATGCCGACCCCGATAGAAAATCAATCGTGGTCGAACGAGAAATCCCTCTCGAGACCGACACAGGTCTGTTGACCGTGACGGATCTCAACCCCACAGATCCAGAGGGTTACAAGTGAGTTTGTCGGTACACCCACCCTGAGTCTTCGTCAACTATCTGCAATATTCCACAGCGAGGACCTCGAAGCCTACCTTCAATCCAATGCTCGGGATGGCGTCCAAGCCCTCCTTAATGCGCTATTTGCCCTTCCCTCTACACCATCCCCAGACGGCCCTGTTGCCAAACTCCCCCCACCGTTAACACAGTTACCTCGCGCCAAACCACTACCTAAACCTAAACCCTTGACGAAGTGGGAGAAGTTCGCGAAGGAAAAGGGTATCTCACACAGAAAGAAAGAGAGGGCCGTTTGGGACGAGGAGAAACAAGAATGGGTTAACCGGTGGGGGTGGAAAGGAAAGAACAAGGAGCTCGAAGAGCAATGGCTCACGGAGGTTCCTGCTAATGCTGGTACATGCCTACCCCTCCCCACTGTTAGAGGCATGCTCATGCGAGAGTTCGACAGACATCGATCACGATCCCTCTAAAGTTGCTAGGGCGGAGCGGAAAGCACGAATGGCTAAGAACGAGCAACAGATGGCACAAAATACCGCACGCGCCCAGGGGGAGGGTGCAGTTTCCGGTCCTTCATCAAGGGAGCAACGGAAGAGCGAGATCAACAGGACACTCGCTACTTCTCGTGTTAGCACTGCCAGCATGGGTAGGTTCGATAAGATTTTGGAAGGCGAGAAAAAGTCAAAGGGGGTGAAACGCAAGGTGCGTTCGCTGTTACTCGTCATGTGCGGGGGCTGACCCATGTTTGCAGTTTGAACCCGCAGAGGCGCCTGTTGAACGGGAAAAGGCAGCGAATCTTGCTCTCATACAGAAGATTGAAAGGGAGCCGCGCCAGAAAAAGGCCAAGAAAGACACAAGAGACGATGTTCTCAATGTTCGCAAAGCCATTCGTGCCACCAGCGGAGGAAAGGGTAGTGTCGCACTGGCCAAATCCTCTGGGGGAGGCAAGGCGAAAGGTAAATCGAGGCGGTAATCTTCGCATTCAAACGCGCTTGGTGTATCGGAGGACACATGTTTCATTACTTTATGGTACTGTTAGACAGGCATAAACGAGAGAGAGGGGATGTCCATAACTGGGCATACACTTTAGTAAAGAAAAGCAATGTTACAGTGTCCGTCATGATCCAATCCAACAGCGAACTCAACGACCACTCTCGACAGGCAATCTTTCGAGAGCTGCCTTGCCCTCCTCAATCCACTTCTTTTCCACCAACTTCTCCCGTTCGGCGTAGTAAAACCTGTACACCAGCCGAATTGTGCCCTCACTGACACCAGCGACCGTGCTGATGTCCCTCGCCGGTCGTGGTTTTCCGAGAAGGTGGGCGGTGAAGTAGATGGCACCTCCCGCGATGGAGACGGGACTTCGTCCATCCGCAATACCGAGCTCGCGTGCCTTTCTGATAATGTCACGGCAGATCGGCTGAACGTTGGGAGGGAGGTCGAGGTGGTTACAGTAACGGCTGAGGAGATCCTCAGCGCCCGTGGTAGTGTTCGCGTTATGGTTGTTGTTAGCGGAGGCACCGGGGGTGAGGTTGAAGGCCTGTTCGAGGGCTTTGTAGCATTGTCCGAGGGTCTTCTTAGACACCTGCGTAAGTTTGCAGATCTCCCTGAAACTACGAGGAACGTGCGCCTGACGACAGGCAATGAAGATGCAAGCGGCGACGACAGCTTCCATTGGCTTTCCTCGGAGGAGCTTTTCTTCATCGGAACGCTTGTAGACTTGCTTCGCTATGTCGCTGATCGTTTTTGGGAGCGAGAACTGCTCGCACATGGCAGAGATGTCTCGGAAGGCGGTGAGTATGTTCCGTTCTGCTCGTGAGCCGTGGGCTCTCGTGGCTGCTCGCTGAAGTTCGCGAGAGAGACCAGAACCACCATCACGGAAGCTGATCATGGTGTCGAGCTGCTCGATGCCCTCCATCAGGGGGTCCGCAGCAGCTCCAACACGGGACGGGTCATCGCCCTCGTCGTTCGCGAAGGTCTACACGTTGCGGATCCCGAGGATAGCGGGACATCAAGCATTGTTGAACGACCAATGGGTAGAGTGAGGATGAAGGTTACTTACACGCCATTCACTGCGGGTATCCACGATACGATCTCCAAGTACCAAACCACAACTCTGGCAGACGAGGTCGCCGCTGCTGAATTCCTCTGATAGCTTGGGATTTGGGTCTCTGCAGTCGGGACAGATGAGGCGAACGGCTAAATCTGGGCCGAACTGGGGCTGCTGAACTTTTTGCTGTTGCTGGGCAAGAGGAAAAGGTTGTGCGTAGGCCATATTTCGGCGGTTCGCTGCAGAGAGCAGGCGGAGGAAAGGCGGGCAGGGGCGAGCACGACGCTCGAGAGCTGTGGCTGATGTTTTTGCCGACGAGAGGAGTGGTTTCAACGATGTGGACGACGGCGACGAGGATGTGTTGTTGTGGTTGAGAGCAACCAGGCGGGTGGCGCTGACTCAGCGGAACCACGGCTTTTCGGTCCACCACATCCATCTTCCACCCACGCTTACTCGTTTAAACCTCTTTCCCTTTCTTTCCCAGTCAAGTACGTCTCGCCTCAAAAGTTACAGCCTACAAATCCTCCAGGAATTTATTCCCAATTTTTCTGATTTTTGCGCCAGATCCACCACATTTACATGCCCGCCACAATTCTCCCTTCCACGAAACTCAACGCAAAGCCAGCACAGAAGCCCAATGGACACCAGAAAACGAAGAAGACCCGTATAGTTCGGAGGAGAGGTCGCGGCAGAGATGCCATCCACAGCGATGACGAACTCGAACGAGAGGCAAGATCGGACTCTGGCTCGGACGACGAGGACAACTCCTCTTCTGGCTCCGATTCTGATGACGATGCTTTCTCCGGCTCTGCCAACCTCACCAAGGATGCCGTTGTCACTCCCAGCACCACTCAAAGCCCCCCGCCCGATGACAAACCCCTCTCGAATGGTGACATTGCCCACGATCCTGAACCCACAACCGAACCATCGGCATACAAGAACGCCGGTAACAACTGGGACGCGTTTAGCGACGAAGATCCATGGGGTCCTGCGCCTCCCGAGGTCGACTTTAGCAACCACGATCAGTTGGTGGAAGAGACGAAACCCCGCCGGAAAAACCGCAACAAAAAGAAGAAACAACAGGCATCCACCGACGCAGGCGACGGTGACACGGCTGACGCTGAACCTGATGCTTCGACTTCCCGACGTGGAACCGGTTTCCCTCCGCGCGGTCAGTCGGTCCGGGAGACTTATCGAAACAAACTACAGGATCCTTCCTATGTCCCAACTGTTGGTGAGTTCTGGGGTCACGATGACCGTCTCCTGGATAAGGATCTGCGTAGTTTGAGTGGCTGGTGGAGGGGCCGTTGGCACAATGGGAGAGGTGGCTATTCTAGTAGAGGCAGAGGAGGATATCATGGGGGAGGTGGCTTTAACTGGGATCAGTCCCAGGAGGAACCCAATGCCCACCCTAGTGAACAACAGACATGGGGCCACGACGGATTCGAGGAGATGAAGAAGAAGGAAGAACAGCGTCGTCTAGCTCGGGAACAGCGACAAAAAGAACAACGGGAAGCCGTCGCTACTCGTGGCACACCACCCCAGCGTGGTTCTGTTCGCGGGGCTAGGGGTGGTCTTATTGGCGCTCGGGGGCGAGGCTTCTCTCGAGGAGGTTTCAGTCCCTCCTCTCCTCGTCCACCCCATCCAGTTGACCGACCATGGTACGCGCAGAAACCCGAACGTGTTTGGACCAAACAGTTGGATGGTTTCTTGCACTTCGACTCCACTCTCAAGTCCAAGCTTGGCCAAGGTCAGGGATACCGAGTCAAGCTTGTTGGCTCAAAGGAGAAGGTCATTAGAGTTTCTCCCGAAGTCCATGCCACTCAGGCAATCGATCAAACCGACCCCGCCGCCACTACCACCACCGACCACGTCACCTCGCCCGCCGTCGACAACAAGACCGTCACCGTTCGACTACCCAAACTGAAGGAGAAAGGAAAATCTCCCGAAGCTCCTCCCCCTTCCATCCCTGAACCTGCACCTGTTGAGGTCGAAACAGCATCGGTTTTGCCTCCTGCAGAGACTGAAGAATCGTTGGATGAAGTCTTTACCGTCAAACCCCGTCCCGTTCCTACACCGTCCATTCTCACTATCGTCCCTCCCCCTACAACAGAGGATCCTGCGGCATCCCAACTGCGATCGGAGTTTGTGGAGAGAGCTGTTGTGAAACAATCGCCCTCTCAAAGCGTTGATGGTACGGACGTCAAAGGCACTCCTCAGTCCCCGGCGGAATCGCAACGTTCAGCACCCCCTGTCCTCCATCCTATCCGAACGGCCTTCACCCCAGTTGCACCCCAACCCCAGACCTATACCTCTCCATACCAGTACCCACCGCAGTTGCCGCCTGGCATTGCTGTCAACTCGCAAGGGATCACGTACGAGATCGCCACAGGACGTCCTGTCTACCTTCAACCCACTCCTCCACCGATGTATGATCCCCGACCAGCGATGCCCCCTCCCATCCATCCCGGTGCAGTTCCATTTATCCCTGGTCATGTCCACCATCTTTCCGGGCACTCTGCCGATTTCACCCATCCGAGATCCCATTCGATATCCGGTTATGATCCTGTAACCGGAATGGCGTTGTTTTCACTACCGAGGCAGAACTCTCGCATTCAAATTCGTCGACCGGATGGATCAGTCCCTACCAGCCCCCCAGTAAATGCTCAAGCTCACCGGCCGTCGGGGTTGCGAACAACTGTCTCCGCGCAGGATGGTGACAGTGAATTCCAGGAATCGCAACAAGTCCAGGCCCAACACCCGGAGCAGCCCTCCGATTATTACCCCAGTATTTCAGACCAACATCCTGGGGATGGGCATACTTCACCCACGTCGCATCTCGATCCTCAATCCGGCAATGGCATGCAGCACCCTGGTCTGAACCCGAACGTCATGGCTTACCAACCCCAGCCATACCCTTACTATGGTTATCCTGACTACGGGTACCCGCAGTATATGGATATGTCGCAAGCGGGATACGAGATGTACCCGGACCCCCACCATTCCCACCATAACTCGCAACCCGGTATTTATTATTGATGAGAGGTCAAGCTGCTTTAATTTCATTGTTATTTTCCCATGGCACCGTTCCCCACTTGCATCCCCTTTCCCACTCCTTCCCTTTCCCGTCCCCTCCCCCCTGCCCTGTTTTCTTTATCCCTTCGTTATATATTTTGGAAAATAACTCCACTACCTGTCCCACCTTGCTGTAGCTTTCTTGATGATTGTTCATATTTCCCCTCATCGTACGAGCGGTCGCGTGATGGTTCCGTGTTTGTTCTATCTCTCTATTCCCGTGTATTTGTTTGTCATGCCAGACGCCTCACGCACTTTCATGCCCTTCTTTCCTCTTGTCTGTTTCATGGTCCGTGTTTTGAACGCACCGTTGCCCTTTGTCTCATTCTGTGTGCCCCTGCTCCTGCTCATTTTTTGTTTAGTCGTAGAGTTTCTCTTTCTCTTGTCTGCAATTCTTTACTATCCCCACAATAACTCGCAACGACAACGCCTAGCTATCGATCACATACACCTACATCCAATAACTACTATGCATTCTGTATATGTCTGACTACCTCCTGTGGTACCACTCTCGCGCCCATTTGCCCTACGACTAGCGATATCCACGGAAGCTGGGAAGTGACCCTGGGATGGTCGATGCGACGGGGAACGGCATCAACCAGTACTTGTGGTATAGCTGTTTTTCGGGCGAGTGGAGACTTGGCCGACGAGGACTGTTGAAAATTGGAGGACCGAAGTGCTCGAATAATTTTTTATGGCGGTGTGTCGAGAGGATAAGTGACCATGATGGCAGGACACAGAATGCGAGCAGAGATACCGGTAGCCGGGTCAGCAATACCCTGACCTGCATCTCCGAAACCTGGGAGAAGAGTGACCGACACGTGCTCAAACTGTGAGAGGAGGAGCAATCGTGGGAAGGCAATCTTAGTTTTGAACAGCTGGCACGGTTCTCCGATCAGACCTCCACCGCCGCCGTGCCACATCCGCTACATTAATTATCCTCACCCGGATTCGAGGAGGCGACACTTAGGGAGAGATGGCTTTAGCGAGGGAGTACAAATATACCCAGGAGATATCTCAGATGGTGAGCCTCCAGAATCCAGTACTGCCTGAAGATAGTTTCTAAATAACCCTTGGTGTGGACCCCTTGGCCTTAGATGTTTGTCTTTGGTGAGGTCCAAGACCCAACGACGGAGACCGTGAACCTCGTGGAAGATATCGTTCGTGGCCAAATCATCGAACTAGTACGTGGCCCACTCCACCCACTCAGTCCTCTTGAGACACCCATTCACCGGTCTTCCGCTGACCCACCACCCCACTACTTCGCAACACGCGCAGATTGTTCAAGCGCGTAATTTGGCTAGCAGACGCGGGGCACGGTACCTCTCCGCTGAGGACCTCATATTCCTCATCCGACACGACCGTGCGAAAGTGAACCGGCTCCGAACGTACCTCTCGTGGAAGGATGTCCGGAGGCACGCCAAAGATTCCGGTGGGGACGGTGCCGCGGGGATGGAAGTGGAGACTCTGGAGGATGGCGCCGATGGTGAGTCCAATAGCCGGCATCCATTGTTTCCTCGACGCTCAAAGAGTGCTTAGATAAGTTGAACGCAAAGGCTCAGAAGATTACCATCAAGCTCCCTTGGGAGATTTTGACGATTTATTCGGAGGTTCTTCCGCAGGACGATGAAGAGGACGAGGACGATATCGAGGCTCATGAAGCATCGGTATTACGGCTAAAGGTGAGTGTCAATGAGTGGTTTCTCAAGGGTGAGAAGCTTGATTTCATGCCTAAACCTGTAGGAAGCGGACGATGTTACAAGACAAATGACGAGGGAAGAGTATCAACACTATTCAGATTGTCGGCAAGCGTCTTTCACATATCGCAAAGGTGGGCAAGATATCGTGCTTTTCCCCTCCCCCAAAGAACATCGCTTTGTAACCACAATCAATCCCCAGCCAAACGGTTTCGTGAATTCCTCAACCTCCCCACCCACCTCGACCTCCGAGCCAACGACGACACGGTCGACATCGTTGGTTTCCTCGCCTTCGAAATGGTTCGATCCCTAACGATCGCCGGACTCGAGGTCAAAAAGTCCTTAGAAGAGTCCTACCTCCACGAAGATTATACATCTTCTCCCGTTGCGGGGAAACGTAAGCTGGGGATGTCTGGAGATTCGGCGAACAAGCGGAGGAGGGAGGATTCGCCTGAGAGCGAGCAACCATCGACATTACCGGCCTGTTCGTTGTTTTTGCCTCCGCCCGAGGCGAGGACGCCGCTTCGGCCTGAGCATATACAGGATGCGTTCGCGAGGATGCAAGGGGATTGGTCTCAACGACGGACGGCAGGTATGAGGAACTGGAGAGGTGGGTTGGTCAGGACGAGTGTCTCCCTCATCTAGTGGGTTCTCTATACTATATGTATGTGTGTTTGTGAGTGTGTATATATTTCATCTGTACACTAGGGTGATACATTCATTTTACACCCCTCGCCTCCGTCCCGACTTATCCTCGACGAACTTTTCTTTTTGGTATAAAACATGGAAAACGGCGTCCCCGGCCCTAAAACAGAAGTGAGGCAGCCATATCAATGTTACCACCTGATGCGTCTAGATATTGTATCGCTAGCTCCCTCGTCGCGCCCAGGTCCATCAACGCTGTGATGCTCGATTCCGGGTATCTTGAAGTTGATGGCTGTTGCTGGGTCTGTGGTTGTTGTGGTTGGGGTTGAGACCTCTCGGCTTGTGTCTTGGGGGGGACACCAAGTTTGTTCCCATGTCCGGGGAATGAAGAGCCTTGGCTCTGTCCCGTTGAGGTAGAGGGATTCGAGGATCCCGATCCGGATGGTTGAGAGCCCGACTCCTGACCGTGGCCCAGCTCGAACACGCGAGCCTTCTCTGGGAGTTCGTGCTCAGCCAGGAACTTTACCTCCCGCCCTTGAATCCTGAGCACTCCCTTCTCGAGATCTATGCACGCTTGGTGTGCTTTTAACATATCCAGGCCAAACAGCAGGTCGACATCCCTTCCCTACTCATAGGGAAAAGGTTGGGATGAGGAGGGGAAATAGGGTATTAAGAAGAAAGGGGTCTACCTCCATGATCGTGAACGAGCAAGCCAAGTACAAGTCTTGGACCTTCATCTGGGCACTATGAACTCGTCCAAGAATCTGTGCGGTACCCACTCCTCGAGCGACACCGGAGAACCGCCTGTCGACAAGTCGCGTGATGCTATTACCCAAACGAAGGAGGGTAAGTTCTTCACAGAGAGTAAACAGGGGAGGTTGGACTCACTTGCAAGCCTCAGCGCATTCCGGGCTCACTAGGGTAATCGCTCACATCAATATCCAGGATTCAGTGGCAAAATCGCACTCACTGATTGTCTGCTGGGCGCCGCTATCCACGAAAGCCTTCAATGACACACCGTTCACCTCAACCGGGATGCTGCATGCACAAAAACGCGTCAGTGTAACTGATAAGGTTTTCGAGAAAGAAACGCCACCGACTAGAGCATCGTAACTCTCCCAAATGCCTCGGGACTGTACTCCAGGGCATGTTCCATATTCTCAAGCACGGCCTGTTGCCTGATCGCCTCTTCGATCTTTCGTTGGGCTTCGATATCGAAAGGGTCGGCTTCGAGTCGGGTTATCTCCCGCTGACGTTCGATTTCGGCGTCCGCTTGCATTTGACGGAACTGACGGAGCAATTGGGAGAATCTGGTAGGGTCAGAACGTGCGGCATTTGCCAACTCCGGCTGTGCCTGGGTACGAGAAAACTGTGAGCTGCGGGTTTTCCACGAGACGCTGAGAGGCCGTGGGGACGTACACGTTCGAGTTCCTGCATGAGATTTGGGTCACCCAAGATTTGGAGACGCATCATCTCAGCATCTCGCTCGATTTCTCTTGATCCAGAGCTGTAGAGTAGGTGGGGAACGTTATCAAGCGTACGGAAAGGAGGATGGAGTGTACTCGCATTCCAGCGACGTTAACCTTTCTCCTCAATAGCAGCATCGCCTTGTCGCCGACCCCAGACTCTTTCATGGTAGCTTTTGGATTGGAGAGATCTCTGCCTTCATACGAAATACTTTGCTCCGCCACTGGGATTCCGGACTATAACCGATAAACGCATGTTCCGCGCAGGACCGTAACGGAAAGACCAAATGAGATTGAAAGATCAGCTGTGCCTTACAAAACGCACGAATCGCGACATGGGCAGCAATGATCCGCAGTGTCGAATGCAAGCGTTTGGACGTGAATTGGACTGACCTCGACCTCCAAGAGAGCCATCACGTTTTCCAATTCCATATTCTCGTCAATCTCGACCGCATAGGACTCTCCGAGTTCAGTGCAAAATGTGAGCTCCATGGTGCTCCTGAGTGATGGATTTACGGCAAGGGGGTAGAAATGGATCTGGACGCAGGAGGGGAGGGAAAGGTGGATTGCGGAGAGGCGGGCAGCAGGCAGCCGATCATGATCACCTTTGAGAGGCCCGGGTGGTGCACAGCCACAGCGGGGCGAAAGTCTAGAAGGATCGAGAGAGAACGGCCTTGCGTCCATGTGGGATATGAGAGTGAATTAAAATTACTGGTACACGGATGATCCAAAATCAAAAACGACTATGTAGAATATGCAACGGATATGCGGGAAGGGGGAAACGATCAGCGGTGGAAAGCTCTAGATCCACGTCGGAGGCCGTCACGGGCCAATGTAGTCCTGGAAAGGGTGATGGACGTGAGTGGGGAAACCTCGAAAGAAAAGGAGAGATGAACGGACAATCGAGAGGGGCCTGCAGAAACTGTGGGGCGGGCAGCAAAGTCGCTCTCCATGGCAGAAGCGGAGAGACTGGCGTCTGAAACGAGGCTAAGGTAAGAAGCAAGGGTGAGGGTGAAGGACTGACCACTGAGATCGCTGAAGCTAGAAGCAGATGATCCGTTGTTACTATCTCTTTCGCTGTTCTGCTGTACCATTCCAATCAGACCACCAAAGCCTTGGGGATGTGCGTGTCTGGGAGAGAGAGAGGGAGGGCTGGATGAGTTGACGGGCACGGCGCGCCTTGGCGTGGGCTGCTGTACTTGGTGGCGTTCCGAAGGTGGAGATGGGATGGAGGGGATTGAACCCTGAGGAGATCCTACACTAGAAGTGCTGCTGGGACTGCTTGAGTCGAGGGAAGTGTAGTTGCTCAATGCCCTATGGGGATCCCTGGACGGTCTCTCTGTCCGTTGGCGTGGGCGAGATGACCTGACGAGACCGAGTTTGTCGCCTGTGATCATTGTCTGGAGGTTGCGCAGCTTCTTATCCAAGGCCTCCCGCTCCTCTAGCTGACGCTCGGCCTGTTCTGACGCATCTAGCTCAGAGTCCGAGTCACCGTCATTGTCAGGGGAGGAAGAGCGCGAACGGAGGACAGTTTTCCTGGGGAGATGTGGAGGAGGACCGTGTTGGAGGGTGATAATAGAGGAAGAGGAGACCCCCGGGGTAAGATTTGGAGGAGCAGGAGTCAAAGAGTTCAACCTGGCACGGAGACCGAGAGGAGTTGTGAGTCGTGTGGAGGTGATCTGGCCAGACATGCGGGAGATGGGAGTGGGTCGTGCAGTCAGATGATCTGGACTGGGCGAGACAGCAGCCGGGTCAGGGTGTGTGGGGCTGAGGGCGACCTTTACGCCCTGCAAGCCCCTGAGGTCCTCCTCGTACCGGGTCTGTGCACGATAGAGGAGGTAGGGCAATGGGACATGGAGATGCGCGGCGAGAGCTGGCCAGTCCGTCCCGCCGTTGTCTGTGGCGCGCGAACGGGCGATGACATCCCAGAGCACTTTCTCCTTGTCCTGGTTCCACTCGACCTGGGCGTGGACTGTTTAACGGACGGTCGCGAAGCTGACCGGACACTGACCTTTGGTGGGTCCGGGCGGGAATCGTCTGGCCGGTTGAACGGAAGCCTGACGACCACCCTCACGTTCAACGGAGCCATGCGGGCGATTCCGAAAGCGGAGCGTGGGTGGAAAGGGGACGAGTTGCCGGATATGGCAAGTTGAGTGCCTGGGTGGAATTGCATTCTCTCCCAATAACTGCCATGGTTGGAATAATCCTGTCACAGTTGATTTCGAGGGAAGAGGAGATTCCAAACACGGTCCGTGGTTCGTTTCTCTTTCTTTCTCGAACCCGTCCACTTATGGAATCCGCCCAGCCGCCCCGTTCGAAGCGGGTCGCTGTCTCTGGCCCGCCGCTGTCCCCAGATGAGCTCAAGGACCAGTACGGGATCAAGGCCATCGACTACGCCTACCACTCAAAGCTCGCACCCGTCCCCGCCCTCATCCACAGACAGGCCCAGCCCAGCATCGAGAACGTCGACTCCTCCCAGCCCAAGCAGCGTCCTCTCCAGCGTGTCCCGACAGAGGTAATCGATGAAAACTCGCAGCAATCTTCTCAAGGCTACAACAACTCCCGCCTGCTGGCCAGGAACCCAAACCCACTCGAACGCTCCCCTAACCGCGTCAGATATCTCGCCACCACCGCTCAGACGGCCACCGCAGGCCCAAGCAGCGCTGCGGCCCTCCCGCCATCTGCAGGCCAGGTTGCACGACCGCAACACGCGTCTCCCTACTCGCCTCTTCGCTACACCCCAGATCTTCCCACCGAGACCACCGGGCTGGATCGCAAGCGTAACGCGAACGAGGCGATCCACATGGACATCGACAATGACGTGAGATCAACAACACCCACGCCTTTTCCGCGACTCCCAACGTCACACACCTCACCTCTGCCTGCACCTGCAAAGACCAGTGCGATCGTCCCAACTCCCCCTTCCACTCCCCCACTCCCACCCAAACAGGCCTCGCCTATATCCAGAAACAACAGTCTCACCAAACGTCCATCGCTGACTTCCGGATCGCGTTCTCTCATCAAGCGTTCTTCATCGTCTCACTTACTTACCGGCCATCCACCTAGGTACTACCTTAGAAAGAGGAAAACCCCCGCCACAACCACCCCCATCGTCGCTTCTTCGTCCCAGGAGGCCAAACCAAAGTCAAGGTCAAGGACACGTTCCATTCTCCGAGGAGGCATATTGAAGGGTCGTTCCAAGAAGAAGGCGACCAAGTCGTGACCCTACAACCCTCAGTGTACATACGATCTTCATCGCATCGTCGCCATCTTGTTGTTCGAGTAACATCTGGGCTGTAGATTCTTGTCGGACGGTTTACAGGACCACAACGGATTGTTGTATTTGCTATCATTCGCCACTTTACCCCTTCTCTCTGTCCGCCCGTATGTATGCTCTTGTTCCAGTAAAATAATAATAATAGTCGCCATCTCCTGCCCACCCAATCATTGGTTGCGATCGCGTCCATTGCACGTGAGGTCTGCAACTTTTGACGCGCCATCCGTCCCGTAGCGTCCCGTCTTCCGTTTGGCCGCCGTCTGTCCCGCCCCTCCACATTTTCTGATCGTTTCTCTCACCCGACATGGCCTCTCTTGACGATTACGACGAGTTTGGGAACTACATTGGCGCAGACCTTGACTCTGACGACGAGGACGATGAGCAACAACAGTATTCCTATCCTGGCCCTTCTCAACCCCAGCCTCAAACTTCACGGCCTCTGGAAGGTTTCGACGATGAGGACGAGCAGATGGCTGATGAACCTGGGTCGGGAGCTCTTATGGAAATCGACGGTGTGTTCTTTCGTTCGCCACCCTCCGCCTTTAATCATCCATTTCGAATCAAAAGAACCCGTTTCCCGACGCGCTTCAGACGTGTTTTATTCGACCCAAGATCTTCATCCAGTTGCTGAAATTACGCGTCTACAATCACAGAACCCGTCCATAATGCTGTAATCCTACACGAAGACAAACAGTATTACCCATCCGCATCCGATGTGTATGGTCAGGATGTCGAGACTCTCGTCCAGGAGGAAGATACCCAGCCCCTTACCGAGCCTATTGTCGCTCCGGTAAAGTCCAGGAAGTGGGTCGTCGAAGAAAAGGATATGCCAGAGACAAGATTTGACAAGAGCTTCCTCCTCAATATGACCGCCTTCCCAGAGTTTGTCAGGAACGTCGCCGTCGTTGGTCATTTACATCACGGAAAGACCGCTTTGTTGGATATGCTCGTCTTTGAGACCCACAAAATCACTTGGGACGCCGATGCCCAGGTTCGTCTACCTCCCTCTCACACCTTTGTCCCAACATAACTCGGAGTTTTCTCGTACAGACGCGGTATACCGACACACACGTCCTCTCTCGCGAACGAGCCATCTCCTTCAAGTCTTCTCCCATGTCTTTCATCCTCGGTACCTCCGCCGGAAAGTCCCACTTGGTTCATGTCATCGACACTCCCGGTCACGTAAACTTTTTGGACGAAGTTGCTGCCGCCATCAGGTTGGTCGATGGTATTCTACTCGTCGTAGACGTTCTCGAAGGGGTCCGTTAATATTCGTTATCATCCTTTCTTCTGAGCTGATATTCCCGGGTCCTTTGTCTTTACCAGCTCATGGTCAACACAGAAAAGATCATCCGGCACGCTCTCCAGGAGGGTGTCAAGATCACACTCGTTGTAAACAAGCTTGACAGACTGATTCTCGAGTTGAGGATCAAGCCTGCCGACGCCTATTACAAGGTCAAGCACACGATCGAAGAAATCAACACTTTCATGAGGCATGCGTCCCAACTCATCCCAAAAACTTTCATTGACCACCTTTTCCAGTTCCATCGACCCAGACCCCGCGCTGAGGTTGAGTCCAGAGAATGGAAATGTCGTCTTCGCAAGCACCGATATGCACTGGTCTTTCACCCTCCGCTCTTTTGCCCAGATGTACTCCGAGGCATACGGCCCCCTCGACGTGAACGCGTTTGCTGATCGCCTCTGGGGAGACATCTACTTCTCCCCTTCTACTCGTAAATTCACGCGAAAGGCCGAGGATCCCGAAACTCCACGGACCTTTGTTCACTTCATTCTCACCCCGTTGTATAAATTGTACTCGCAGGTTCTGAGTGAAGACACCGAGACCCTCAAGGAGACTTTGGAAGGTTTGGGTATCTCCTTGAAACCAGCCATGTTCAAGATGGATGTTCGGCCATTGTTAAAGGTCGTCACTGAACAATTTTTCGGACCCCCCACTGGGCTGGTGGACATGATCGTGGAACACATACCATCTCCCCTTGAGGGGACTGCCTCCAAGGTATTGCCCGCAAATTCAGCCCCTTCCACCCGATTGCCGCTTACTTGGCTTGACTGCAGGTCGAGAAAACATATACGGGACCCCAGACGTCGGAATTAGCAAAGTCTATGAAAGCTTGCGATGCTGACGGTCCGGTTATGGTTCAAATCGCTAAACTGTACCACACAACGGACGCCCAAAGCTTCAGAGCGTTCGGACGAGTCATCAGCGGAACACTAAAAAAAGGATTGGAGGTCAAAGTTCTCGGAGAGGGGTACTCCCCAGAGGACGAGGAAGATATGGTCAAAGCGACCGTGGAGGATCTGTGGATCTCCCAAGCAAGGTAACCGTGTTTCCTTTTTCTAGGTCATCCACTTACGACTGGTTCTATTCATAGGTATTTCATCCCTGCAGAAGAGATTCCTGCTGGGAATCTCGTCCTGATCGGAGGCGTCGATGCTTCCATCTCAAAAACCGCGACTCTCGCTTCCATTGACTCCGATTCCGACGATGAATTATACATCTTCCGCCCTCTGAAACACGCAACACAATCTGTGCTCAAGGTGGCCATTGAACCCGTTGCGCCATCGGAACTCCCCAAGATGCTTTCTGGCCTTCGATCCATCAACAAATCCTACCCCTTGGCTGCGACCAAGGTTGAGGAGAGTGGTGAGCACGTGTTGATCGGCACCGGAGAGCTGTATCTGGATTGCGTGCTGCACGATCTGAGGAGGCTGTTCGCCGAGATCGAGATCAAGGTTTCGGATCCGGTCACAAAATTCTGTGAGACGGTGTTGGAGACGAGTGCATTGAAGTGCTACGCAGACACGCCGAACAAAAAGTACGGAAATCATTCCTCTTCTCTCCACGGATTTATGAATTGATTGTCTTCCATAGGAATCGACTAACGATGATTTCCGAACCTCTGGAACGAGGTATTGCGGAAGATATCGAGACGGGTCGGGTGACGATGAGGATGACTCCTAAAGAGCGAGGGACATTCTTCCAGGAGAAATACCAGTGGGATCTCCTTGCCTCACGGTCGATATGGGCCTTTGGACCGGACGAGAGCGGGTCGAATATCTTGCTGGATGACACCTTGCCGAGCCAGGTTGACAAGAAAATGTTGGTTTCTGTCAAGGAGCATATCAAGCAAGGCTTCCAGTGGGGAGCGAGGGAGGGTCCTCTGTGCGATGAACGTGTGTACTCTCTTCCTTATGCTGTCCTTGAGCTGACGGATTTGGTCCCCCAGCAATGCGCAATGTCAAGTTCAGGATACTAGACGCCAGCCTTGCGGCTGAGCCAATTTATCGTGGGGGTGGACAGATTGTCCCTACGGCCCGCAGGGTCTGTTACTCCTCTTTCCTTATGGTGGGTTTCGTTCTCGTGGTTCAGCGTTTGGCCCTGACGGAAGTACCGAACCCCAGGCTACACCTCGGTTGATGGAGCCAATCTACTACGTCGAAGTGCAAGCACCGGCGGACTGCATCTCCGCCGTGTATACTGTGCTGGCGCGGCGACGAGGACATGTCACTCAGGACATACCTAAGGCTGGCTCACCACTATATACCGTCAAGGCCCTCATCCCCGTCATCGACGCGAATGGGTTCGAAACCGACCTCCGGACGGCAACCCAGGGTCAAGCGTTCTGTCAGCAAATCTTCGACCACTGGTCGATCGTTCCTGGGGACCCGACCGATAAGAGTATAAAGCTGAGACCGTTAGAGCCTGCCAGTGGCCAAGCGCTTGCGAGGGATTTGGTGTTGAAGACGAGGAGGAGGAAGGGTTTGGGAGATCAGATTGCGGTCTCGAAGTATTTGGACGATGAGTTTGTGGTGAGTACCTGTTTTTGTAGTTGTGGTGGTGCGGTTGTTTATGTTTTTTTTTCTGTGGTGTAGCTTGCCCTTTCGGCGTCGGACCACGCGGATCTTTTAGGATAGTCGAGGGATTGATATATCTGCTTACTTGCTCGTGCTTCCTGCCTCATTATGTGACGGATACTGCATCGTGTCATCTAGGTCCCCAGGTAATCGTAGACTGGCCGAGACCATATCAACTCTAGTATCTTCAAACTTTTCATCTCAAACTCGACTTGCCGACGTCCCTATGTGGTGCGCATCACCATAATTCTCGGAAACCTTGTCTCCGCCTCCATCATCACCGGGGAAGTGGCACGGAGATCGCGACGATCGGAGTTCCCAGCGCTTCCTGGCGAACGAGTGTTTTATCCACGGCCCTCCCGTCATCGCGTGCGCATCCAAAGTGGACTTCCTTCGAGCTCGGACAAGTTGACACTTATTACCATCACATTTTGAGCGCGGACCTGAAGGGCCTATCGCATGGTTTTCCGCTCTCCTACCTCACATCATGACAGTGACCTTAGCCGGAGTCCAGTCATATCAGTCTACATCAGTAGATTCGTGTACATTTTCTGGATGGGAAGCTCAGCCTTGCGCTCACCCCTGATCTGTCACGTAGGATTCGCGTTCGTCGCCATTTGTCGCCGCGCCCCCCATTGTCCTACTATCTGTGGACGACCCTAATAACGCTAAGTCGGTCTGGAACTCGAAGCAGATAATCGTCGTATGCATGGGGAAAATTCGTTCCGACGGCTCGACTTGATTCCAATCGGGAAGAATTGCCGCCGCCGCGCTGTCGACTCATACTCCCAGTAATGGGATGAGCTAGACGCCAATGTACAGGTATGGAATGTTTTCCACGCGACTCGCCTCTTGTGGTTGGACCATTGTCACGGAGTTCAACTATTCAACTAACCCCCGCAATCGCGGCGCGGCCATTCACCCTCATCTTCAGTGTTGTCACCTCGTGAGTGTCACAGAAGATAATCGCATCTGAATTAATCTTGTGCTGATCCGGACACGGTGAACCTGCATGCTGTATTCGTCTTCCAGCGCCTGCACGTGTCATTTGGGGGTCTGGGAGCCCTACCATATATCTGTGAGCGAACGGTGCCCTTTCGTAGTTGTCATAAACCCTCCTGGTCGTGGCCACCAGGTCATACCATTCGACCCCTCCCAAGCCGACGCCCCTGGATTATAACCAGTACAGCTCCGGGCCAGCTCCGCTCGCAAAGGCACGGAAATAGCAGTTACGCGGAAATATGGATGGGTACTTCCTGGGACCCATGGAGCCTAGCGAGTTCATGAGTTCTTTCATGCCCGTTGACTCCCGGAAGCTCGGAAGTCTTCCCGACGGGATCGACCTCCGCCAGGTCTATGACCAGGCCGATGAGAAACTGATGTATGCCCCATTTGTAAGGCGTTGCGTTTTTATCTTGCCCTGACAACCATGTTAACATGCATCGAACTGAACAGATGGATATCGCCGACGACGTGTGCACCAACTACGCGACGAAGTTCACTGGGAATCGGCTTGGTCCCGAGGCATCACTCAAACCTGGTATCATATTCTTCTCCAAGAACAATGCGGCGGACCTCCGAGAAAATTCAGACACGGCCTCTCCGATTACTCCATTTCTTCATATGGAGTTGTTTGTCGAGCTCAAGCACGACACCACGTGCGATCCTTTCCGCGACCTCGAGAATGGGGAGATGGAGGAGAGGTATTCAATCAACGGCGATAACACTCGCGAACAGTGCCTCTTGTATGCAGCGAATCAGCTCGCCTATCAGCACAGGCTCTTCGCTTTCAGCCTGGTTATTTGTGGACAGGTGGCCCGGTTCATACGCTGGGACAGAGAAGGGGCGGTGGTCTCCGCAGGAATCGATTGCTCACA
>Ga0307515_10001712_pt1 | contig 48883 bp, 53 predicted proteins | sample 17_EM_MG_FD_194513 | JGI IMG/M metagenome (GOLD analysis project Ga0307515, IMG submission 194513) | Populus trichocarpa ectomycorrhiza microbial communities from riparian zone in the Pacific Northwest, United States - 17_EM | ecosystem: Host-associated > Plants > Roots > Unclassified | place... | reverse complement strand
TCCCTGTACTGCATCCTATGGTAGCAGGTCAGGACCCCTGCATGTGCATCCTATGGCAGGTCAGACCCCGGTTTCCACCCCCTGCAACTGCATCCTATGGCGTGTAATGTGCATCCCACCCATAGGATGCAGTTGCAGATTAGCTGACCTGCACTACTCCATAGACCTAGGCTGGCGATAATTTTTAGCGTGGGTGGTTTGATAGAATGCATCCAAGATAGGCAGGAGTAGGTCACACCCCTGTACTGCATGCTATGGTTGCTGGTCGGATCCCTGTACTGCATGCTATGGCAGCAGGTTAGGCCCCCTGCAACTGCATGCTATGGCAGGTCAGACCCCTGTGTGCATCCCCTGCAACTTCATGCCATGGCGGTGGAATGTGCATGCAACACATAGCATGCAGTTACAGGTTGCATGACCTGCACTACTCCATAGACCTAGGTTCACTTCGAGGCTGAGACTGAGCCGGTTTAGAGATGCAATTGGAGATACATTTGGAGCCCGAGTTCGAGGAACTCAGAGATGCAGTTGGCGGCCATGATCGAGTGCAACTCAGAGATGCACTCGGAGCGCATAATGGAGCGGGTTTGGGGATTCATTTGGAGGCCGAGATCGAGTAACTCAAAGATCCTTTTGGTGGCCGAGATCCATTTGAGATCTTGTCACGGTGGGCGCGGTAAAGATAAGATTCTGACTCTGATATCAACTGGTGTAACGATTTCAGCCACGATACACCATGCGCCATCGGCCACCTGCCACCTACCAGCCGCAACCCGGCTCCTGGTGCCTGGCTCCGGCAACTCAGCATGTCTCTGGATCGAGCACCCGGGAGCATACATAGAACCATATAGTCAAACCAGATCAGGAGTGTCTTGCCTCTTGAGAGTGTACTTGGGAGCGTAGAGCCAAGCAAGCTAGGAGTATTCCATCAATTGCGATGAGGAGTGTCCTTGAGAGCATGTTTGGGAGTGTACTTGAGAACATACTCGGAGGTGTACTTTGGAGTTCACTCGGAGTGTACTTGTGAGCGTCTCGAGAGCTTTCTTGGGTTCTTAAGTCAAGCATGCTGGGAGTGTACAATCGAGTGCAATTGGTAGCCTCCTTGAGAGCATGCCTGGGAGTTTACTTCAGAACGTACTGGGAGTGTACTTGGGTGCATCTTGTGAATTTACTCGGAAGCGTATGGTCATGCAGACTGGGAGTGTCATCGAGTGCAATTGGGAGTTTACTTGAGAGCATGCTTGGGAGTGTGCTTGAAAGCTTCTTGTGAGCTGGTGTGGGAGCTTGCAGTCAAGCAGGCTGGGTTTGTGCCATCGAGTACAAGTGAGGGCGTCCATTGCAGGATGCCCGGGAGTGTACTTCAGAATGTACTCGGAGTGTACTTGGGAGCATCTTGTGAGCTTACTTGACAGTGTATAGTTAAGCAGGGTGGGAGTGTGCCATTGAGTGCAATTGGGAGTGTACTTGAGAGTGTGCTCGAGAGTAAGCTTGAGATCGTCTTGAGAGCTTCCTTGGGAGCGTACGGTCAAGCAGCCTGGGAGAATGCCATTGAGTGCAATTGTGAGGGTCTTTGTGAGCATGCCCAGGAGTGTATATGAGAATGTACTCGGTTTGCTTATGCGCGTACTCAGAGTGTCTTGAGAGCTCACTTGGGAGCATACATCAAGCAGGCTGGGATTGCAATCAGGAGTGTACTTCAGAGCTTACTGGGGATCGTACAATGAAGGGCATTTGACAGTTCCATTGAATGCAGCATGGTGTATAGTATCAAGTGCCCATAATCGCGTGCGTATCACACTTATCTAGTCAACTCGCAACTCGATAGGACATCATAGTGCTCCACATCAAATATGCTATGGATTGCCGGCTGAAAAACAGCTTCTCTATGAGTTATGCGTCGCATAAGGTCGTGTTTCACGGGGACATTATTGACGTATGACACCTATCGGAGTATATACGAAGTTATGTGATAAATCGCGAATGTCCGCAGAGAACAGGAGACGATGATCGAGACGTATCGTCATGTGTGAACCAGAGAGTATAGGTGGCAGGCCTTTAACATTGGAAAGTACGATATGATGGGGTTCGATAGAGAAGCAGATATTTAGAAGGTAATTATTCAGAAACTATACACAGATCATGGATGGTTTTGGCTAACCCTGGGCGGAACTCGAATTCAACCTATAGCGAATTGTTATATAAATCTGTGAAGGAATGAAACTAAGAACTTTAATGTGATTTGAACAGGACCTGAGCAGAATCTGAAAAAGACCCGAACAGGACCCGACCAGAACCCGAACAGGACCTGCGCAGAACCTGGACAGAACCCCAACAGGATCCCAACAGAGCCCCAACAGGTCCCCGACACGACCCCAACAGGTCCCCAACAGGTCCCGACTGGGCCCTCGATGAAGGACTTCCAGAGTGCCTTGGAAATCCCAGCTCCCGGCCGGAGGATTCACCAATATATCATTTCTCACTGTCAAGTCCTGAATGGGAGTAACTGACCTGAACCGCAATTGGAACCCAGAACATGAATGGAGGTTAGATGGATGCAGGGTCTCACTTTCGGGTACAGAATCCGGATTACCTAAGGGCTAGCTTGTAAGGCCGCACCTTCTGGGCGGAAGATTGAGGCCTCCCAAAGTGATTCGGTTGAGTAGCAATCTAACTTCCGGGTGGAAGAAAGTTATCAGTATGCGTTCAAGACATCCTCAATTCACCAGACAGAGGATGTAAACAGTCTCACATAGTCTGCCATAACCGGACTGTCCAGTCTGTGAGTATATGGTGCTCCTCTTGATAGACCAAAGTACCAAACTCCAACCTCCACCCAGAGAATTGAGAACGTCACCTGCCTTGGAGCAATTCTCATCTTTCCAGTCAGAAGTTTCAGAAAGTCTCATATGGTCACCCATGACTAGACCATGCCACACATCATTTTAAGATGGTCTCCCTTGGTAGACCAGGTACCAATTGCCAACTTCCGGCTGGAGTATTGACAATGATACCTGCCTTGGAGAAATTCTCAACTTTCAGGTCGGAGGATTTAGAAAGTCTCACATGGTCGCCCATAACTAGACCATGCCACACGTGCTTTTATGGTGGTCTCCCTTGGTAGACCAGGTACCAAGTGCCAACTTCCGGCCGTAAGAGAGAGTCCTGGCAGGGAGAAATTGTCAACTCTCTGTTTGGAGAACTGAGTTGAAGGCTGGTAGTAACTGACATCTTCCAGTCGGAAGATGGACTACCACCTGGCTGTGAATAATTCCCATCTTTTTTGTCGGAGGATTGAGCAAGTCACACATAGTCGTCCACAACTAGATCTTGCCATACGCAACTTCATGGTTCACCTCATCACTACGCCAGGTGCCGAATCTGAACTTCCGGCTGGAGGATTCATTTCTCCCTGAGTGAAATGCTCTACCTTCCGGTCGGATGATTTGGAAAGTCCCACATGGTCAACTGAAACTAGACCATGTTATATATGACTTCATGGTGGTCCCCCATGGTCGACGACGTACCAAGAGTCGACATCCGGCCGGAGGATTGAGCCTGATCTACCAGAAGTTCTGAACTTTCCATTTGGAGGACTGAGTTCAAAGCTGGCAGATACTACCATCTTCCGGCCGGAAGATTAAATACTACCTGGGTGGGAGAAATAGTTAACTTCCGGTCGGAGAATGCCATGATTTGTTGGAAAATTTCAACTTCTGACATGAGGATTGAGCCCGACCTAGCACAAGCTCAGAACATTCCTGGTGAAAGACTGTGTTGGAAGTTGGCAGATACTATCACCTCCCGGCCACAGGATTCAATACTATTTGCCTAAGAGACAATGTCAGCATTCTGTAGGAGAATGCCATTCTGCTTGAGTAAATTTCAACTTCCGGCTGGAGAATTGAGCTCTACCTACCAGAACCTCAGTACATTCTAGTCGGCAGACTCAGTTTAAAGCTTGTAGAAACTATCATCTTCCAGCCGGAATAGCAAAGTATACCTGACTAGGCCAAATTCCCAACTTTCCGTTCAGAGAATATGCAATTCTTCTTGGGAGAGATTGATCTTCCGGCGACAGAATTCAGTTCCACCAAGCAGAAGATTGGAACTTTCTATTCGGAAGATTGGGTTCAAAGCTGGTGGATACTATCATCTTCCGGCTGTACGATTGAACACTATTTGACTGAGAGACATTCTCAACTTCCAATCGGAGAATGCCATTCTTCTTGGGAAAGATTCAACTTCTGGCAGGAGAATTGAGATCTCCCTAGCAGAAGCTTGGAACTTTCCACTCAGCAGACAGAGTTCAACTGTGGTAAAAAGTATCATATTCCACGCAGAAGACTCAATACTATCCGCCAGTGAGAGATTCTCATCTTCCGGTCTGAGTATGCCATTCATTAAGGGAAATTTTCAGCTTCCGGCTGGAGGATTAATTTTACGCTTGGATTGAATCCCACCGTCTGGACAGGCGATGTAGTTAAAATTTGAAAAGTTCTATCTTCCAGCAGGAGAATTGAGATCTGCTGAGCAGAAACATTGAAACTTTCTAGTCGGAGGACTGAGTTAAACACTGATAGAAACTATCTTCTTCCGGCAGGCAGATTATATATTATATGCCTGGGATAAATTCTGAACTTCCGGTCGGAGCATGCAATTCTGTTTTGGCCAGTTTCAGCTTCCAGCCGGAAAATTGAGATGTACCTAGCAGTAGCTCGAAACCTTCTAGTCGGAAGACTGAATTCAACACTATTAGCAACAATCATCTTCAGGCCGGAAGATTAAATATGACCTGCTTGGGAGAAATTCTGAACTTCCCGTCAGAGAGCGCAATTCATCTTGGGAAAGTTTCAACTTCCGGCCGGAGAATTGCGATCTATCATGCAGACGCTCAGAACTTTTGAGTCGGATGAATGAGTTAAACGCTGGTAGAAACCATCATCCTCCGGCCAGAGGATTACACAGCACCTACCTAGGACAAATTCTCAAGATCTGGTCGGAGAATTCAATATTCCTTGGGACAGGTTCAACTTCCGGCCGGAGAATTGAGATCTAACTTGCAGACGCTCACAACTTTCTAGTTGGAGGACTGAGTTAAACGCTGGTAGAAACCATGATCCTCCGGCCGGAGGATACAATATGACCTACCTGGGAGAAATTCTCAACATCAGGTCGGAGAATGCAATTGATCTTGGGAAAGTTTCAACTTCCGGCCGGAGAATTGAGATCTAACTGGCAGATGCTCGGAACTTTCTAGTCAGACAACTGAGTTAGACCCTGGTAGAAATCATCATTCTCCGGCCGGAGAATTGAAGATGAGCTACCTGGGAGAAATTCTCAACCTCCGGTCGGAGAATGCAATTCTTTGTGGGAAAGTTTCAATATCCGGCCAGAGGATTAATTTTGGGCCTAGGTGGACTCCCAACTTCTGCTCGGAGGATGTTGTGCTCATTTGGCAGTTCCAACTTCCGGCCAGAGAATTGAGATCTACCTAGCAGAAGCTCGAAAGTGTCTATTCAGCGGACTGAGTTCAACACTGGAAGAAACTATCATGTTCCAGCCAGAAGATTCAATACTACCTGGCTTGGCAAAATTCTCAACCTCCAGTCGGAGAACGCAATTCTTGTTGCAAAAGTTTCAACTTTTCGGGCGGAGAAGTGAGATCTACCGTGCAGAACCTGGGAGCTATCTACTCGAAAGACTTTGTTCAAAGCTGGTAGAAACTAACATCTTCCGGCCGGCAGATTCGATCCTGCATGGCTGGGAGAAATTCTCAACTTCCGGTTGGAGAATGCGGTTCCTCCAGGGAAAGATTCAACTTTCCGGCCGGTGAATTGAGATCTACCTAGCAGACTCTAGGAGCTTTCTACTCGAATGACATATTTCGTTACTGGTAGCAACTATTATCTCCCGTCCGGAAAATAAACTTCTATATGCCTGGAAGCAATTCTCATCTGCCGGTCGGAGAATGATGCAATTTTTTGGCTAACATGTTGAACCTCTGGCTGGAGGATTCACAGACTCCCAACTTCTGCTCGGAGAATGTAGTTCTAGTGTCAAAAGTTCCAACTTTCCAGTCGGAAGTGTAGCCTTAACCTCAACCCAGCCACTGAAAATCTGACTATAATTGAGCTTCAGCCAGGGGACAAGGGGTAGCAGGTGGGAGCTCCGCCATCTTGCCGGATCGCCCGGAGGCGGTGGGGGGGTTTCAAGCTCTGTCATACTCCAATTAGAGTGATTACAGTATAAATAAAACAAACAAAAGTGAACTTTGACCAGGCTGGGTCTCCTCCTTCAGTGCACTCTTCTCCGTTCCGTTGATGTGTGGAATGCAATTGTAAGTTAACTTCATGGTAGAATACGTTGCTAAGTTGACTCGTATATTGTGTCTTGATATTGAGGGGCTTCTGGCCTAACTTGTCACATTGAGCGGTAACATGATCTTGTAGCTGCAGCTTCTCCAAAGTCGGTGCTCAATTGCAGTTGGTGGTATAAGTATCTGAATCACTCATATGCAATTTCTCTCGTTCGATGTGATTTGACTGTTGGTGAGTGGGAATTGGCCATCCTGACCACAGACGGGTGTCACTGGCTATGCAGCTTCCGACGTTATCTCTGCATTCATCAATTGATTCAGTTTAAGGTACAATCATTCATATGATCATTGTTACGAGTGGTTGATCTGTGATCATGTGCTCAGTGGACTGTAATCGTGCCATTGTCAGGTGGTAGCGATGGGTCGGACAAGGAGTAGAAGTGCCATCAGCAAAACTTGTCAGTGAAACACATCCGTTTATTGAAAAACCGATAATATTGTACACGGCGCATATGCCAGGCTCCGGCTGCATACCGATATGGATGATGATTGGGTGGGTATGGTTACACACTTGGACTCGAGTGATAGTATATGTATAAGTGTAAGGTAGAATTATCGCTACAGATCTAAGACAGATGGAGGGCCGACTATATAGAATAGCCATCACACAGGGGTGGACAGGTTGCGTACTGCTTGCGGGGACGTTATCTACATACTATTAAAATGAGCAAGGGTCAGACACGCCATCTGAACATTCCAGACACAATTATATGTTGAGTGACGAGTGATCTTCATGATATCGTCCTACCACTTCCAGATAGGTGAGAACACGCAATCCAAATTAGAGTCAAAATGTAATAACAATATTTAACTGAGTGATGTCGTACGAGTCATAAAAGGAGTGGTCAATTCAGAACGTGAACCTGCATAAATGACCGCCATTATGTTGCATTCATCCATACATCCACCCGCATCACGCTGCACTCAGATCTGGTTCACATTGTCAAGATTTTGAAAATTGCCTATGGTAGGTTATGGAAATCAAGGAGAAGGAACTGGTCAATGATACAAGAGGAAGTTGTGCTATATTAATGAAAGCTTCATGTATGGATCCATGTGCAGTAAATTGCTCACTGAACGCACTGGATTGTGAAAGTGCTACATCCTACATCGCTCAGAGAACATGTGTAGCAGTGGATTAGCAATTGATTTGCCACAAAGCTGTTGGGTTCAACTGAGTATTCATACAAGTGATATGTTGGCTGTCAACCATGACTATATAATTATATATATAAAATTGTTAATGATACAAGAACAGTTAGAACATGTTTAAGGTGACCGTCAACAGTGCATCAACAATTTTTGGTCCTTTAAATAAGGTAATTGGATACTGATTTGCTTGGTGTTATGTATAAACAATGTATTGGCAACCTTTATAGGCAAAGGTCACAGCAACATGGTCACTGCCCCATGCTGAGAATAAGTGTCAAATGAGTCTGAACAAGTTTAGGTATTTTAGGTAGGGTAATTTGAAACTGATTTCCTCACTGTTAGGCATAACCAATGTATTAGCAACCTTTATTGGCAGAAAGGAAACCCACACAGTCACTGCCCCATTCTGAAAATGAGTGTCAAAGGAGGGTCAATGATATTGGGCATTATATTTTCTATAATTGAAGGGCTGTGCTACGACATTTACTCATAAACGAAGTATTGGCTGCCTTCATCGGCCATATGGTTATGATTAATGTCAATGTCTCTATCACCTAAAAATGACCGTCAATGGAGCGTCAGGGATATTTGATATTGAATCTAGCATATTTGAAGGACTGTGCCAAGGCATTTACTCATAATCGACATATTGCCAGCCTGTATTGGCAATATATTGTGGGTCAATGTCACTATACTTCAAAATGTGCGTCCGCAGCGCGTCAACAGTACGTCAACAGTGCTTCAACAGTTCATCAAAAGAGCATCAACAGAGCATCAACAATTTTCAATGTTGCATCATTGATTGTCTGAGGGCTCTGCCACTGCAGTTGCCCATAATCCAAGTATTGCCTGCCTTTATACGCAATATGGGTCAAGTTGATGTCCCTACACCTACAATGAGCGTTTACAGAGCATCAATGATTTTGAGTATTGCATCTTGTATATTCGAAGGGCTGTGCGGCGGCATTTATCTGTAATTGAGGTATGGCCAGCCTGTATGGGTGATATATTAACTGTCGACGTCGCTACACCTCAAACATGTGCATCAACAGTGAGTCAACAGCACGTCAACAGAGAGTCAAAAGAGCATCAACAGAGCATCAACAGAGCATCAACAAGTTTCAGTGTTGCATCATGTAAAATCCAACGGCTCTGCCACCGCATTTGCCCATAATCGAAGTATTGCCCACCTTTATGTGCACTGTGGGTAGTGTCAATATCAGTACACCTAAAATGAGCATCAACAGTATGCCAACGATTGTAGGTGTTGCATCTTGTCTAATCGACTGGGTGTGCTGCGGTATCAACCCATTTTCGAAGTATTGTCTACCTTTCTGGGCAATACATTGATTGTCGATATCTCAAGTCATAAAATTGCGCGTCAACAGAGTGGCAACAGAGCTTCAACAGAGCTTCAACAGAGCATCAACAGAGCGTCAACAAATTGTCAACGATTTTCATTATTGCCTGTGTTATAATCCATGTTATATCCTACCGCATTTGCCCATAATTTACGTATTGCCCGCCAGTATGGGCAATATGGGTAGAGTCGATGTCGCTACACCTTCAATGAACATCAACAGAGCGTCCACTATTTTGGGCGTTGCATCTGGTATCATAGATGGGGTGTACTGCGGCATTTACCCATTATCAAATTATTGCCAATCTTTATAGAAAATGTATTAAGTGTTGATATTGCTAGACCTAAAAATAAGCGTCAACTGAGCGTCAACTGAGCGTCAACTGAGCGTCAACTGAGCGTCAACAGAGCGTCAACAGCGTGTCAACAGAGCGTAAACAGACCATCAATGATTTCCATTATTGCAACTGATATTATCTGAGGGCTATGCTACGGCATTAGCTCATAATCGAAGCATTGCCTGCCTGGATGAGCAATATGGTTAGGGTCGATGTCACTCGACCTAAAGTCAGCATCAACAACAGGGCAACAGAGTGTCCAAGATTTCAGGTATGTCATCATGTATCATCCATGGGGTGTGCTAAGGTATTTACCCATCATAGAAGTATCGGCTGCCTGATAAGCAATATGATTAGTGTCGATGTCACTACCACCTACAACTGAGATTCAGCAGAGTGTCAACGGTTTTTGGTAAAGTAAGAGACGTAGTTAGAAAGGCATATACTCGCCAATATGTGTAACCAATATATTGGCCACCTTTACTAGCAATTGCGCAAGCGGCACGGTATCAACCCTATTCTGAAAATGACCGTCAATGGAGTGTTGATGATTTTTGATCCTGCACATTAGGTAATTGGAATATGATTTGCTCGCTGTTATCCATATCCAACGTTCAGGCAGTCTTGATCAGCAAAATAGCAAGGGATATGATCTCTGCCCCATTCTGAAAATGAACAACAATGGAATGTCAATGATTTTTGGCCTTGTACATAATATGATTGGAAAGTGATTTGCTTGCTGTTATCCATAACCAACATAATGGCAGTCTTGATAGGCAAAAGAGCAAGTGACACGGTCACTGCCCGATTCAGAAAATTAGCATCATACAAAACTCAACCAAGTCTCAAATGTTTCTTGTCTTGCAAATTAGGTAATCAACACAGCGTATGGATATCTTACGTCAGAACCGAACTATTGAACTCCTCAACTCTCACACCTCTGGCATATTACAGACAGAGAGCAATTTAAATATTATCAATATTGCAACCTGCAGAATGTTCCAAAAGTGAATCCTGGTTGTTGAATAATCGATTTTGTTCAAGTACTATTATCAGATACGAAAGGCAACAGCCTTATATGTATTTACTGATGCACCTGCTGCACAACCCGCTGACGACCTGCCCAATTAGGACGGGTTGGGATAACACTATTGAACCGTAACCGACTAGACACTTGAGGTCTATTGGCAACCCGGGCTGCCAAGTTGGTGGTGGTTCAGTTCCGACCCGGACATGGACCCGAAGCGACAGTCCAGAACAGTTGCCAACACTACCCAGCAACCAAAGTGAAATACTGAGAAACAGGGGTTCCAGCTCAAGGCGCACAGAAAGAGGGTAAGAAGATGTGATACTTGCCAGCCATGTGGATCCACAAAATCTCAAAACGTGTGAGTGAGATCAAAACGTTGGAAAGATAGATTGTGTAGGTCATTGTATAATCATATGTTGAGATGACATCTATCTACTTCAGGGTCTCCCAATTATATACTCCCCATAGCCCTGACCACTCCTGTCATCCTGGAATCTCCGTACACCAGTGTGGCGAAACAAAGGAGCTAGCAGGCAGAGAGCCCATCTTCACACTCCGCTGCACCTCTCGCGGCTTCCAAACAGGAGTTCGTGTGAAAGAGCGGTTCTGGCTCGAGGAGCGTAGGAAGAGGGTGAGAAGGTATGATACTACCCGGCTGTGAGAATCCACACGGAGTCTCGGAAAAAGCGAGTGAGATCAAAAGATGCGAAAGATGCAGTGTATAATTCGTTGTATGATAAGAAGATATGAGATGATGCTCGACGAGATGAGATGCAAGCTGCGATCTATCTACCCCAAGGTCTCCCGAATATATACCCCCCGTCGCTCCGTCCATCTCTGTTACCCCTGTATCTCCGTACACCCGCCGTCGCCCAGTCCGTCTCCATCATCCCTGTATCTCCCTACACTCGCCGTCGCTCAGTCCTCTGCCAAGCTGAGTGGCGGTGGTGGTGAGAAACGGATTTTCCCGCCACACCAGCCATCGCTCAGTCCTCTGCCCAGCTGATTGGTAGTGGTGGTGAGAACCAGATTTTCCCGCCACACCAGGCCTGCAGGCTTTTCCGACCGGGCCTCCGGGCTTGTTCTTGGCGGCCGGCCGGCTTTTCTTGGCTGCCGCCTTTAGCGCAGGCTTTCAGAATGGACGCCGGGCCGCTTAGGAACACTGCTTACAGCATCATTCTTTTTGGGAAATTTTCAACCTCTGGCCAGATAATTGAACTTTACCATGTAGAAGCTTGGAATATTATATTCCGAAAATTGAATCTCAAGCTAGCAGACAGTATTACTGTCCCACCGGAAGGTACAATACTTTGTGCCTGGTAGATATTCTCCACTTCCCGTTGTCGAGTGCCATATTTCTTCTACTAGTTTCAACTTTCTCCAAGCAGATTGAACGCTCTCTAGCATAATCTTGAAACTTTGAAGGCACAAAACTGAATTCAATGCCAGTAGATACTACCGCATTCCCACAGGAAGATTAAGTAATTGCTGCCAGGCAGCAATTCCCAACTTCCAGTCAGTGTATGCCATTCTTATTTGAAAAGTTACAGCTTCTGCCAGGAGGATTCTGGTCGGGTTTGGATAGACTCCCAACTTCTGGTCAGAGGATGGAGTTCTTATTTGAAACGTTCCAACTTCTGGTCAGAAGTATAGTCTTAACCTCAACCCAAACACCGAAACTGTGGCTACATTGCATTCGACCGCACGACATCCATAACCCTTGATGTCACTCCGACAAGGTCAAAGCTTGGCAAACGTCTCGTGATCTATGAATTCCGACAACCTGAGTATGATCCAGATGCAGCCAAGGAACCATTGCTGTACCGAATGTTGCTGGCTTGCTCTTCTATTAAGCTTGCCGAGGTGTTTACACTGTGTCGTAGCTGTGCGTTCCATCTCTACTGGATATTGGTATTTCCATGGCTTCATGGACTTATTGCCGCGATTCTGCTGCATTTCGCGAGTATCTCTATGGACAGCCGATTTTCAGCGAAGGGATGTTCTTACTGGTGCATGGATATGTATGTCCGACTCGAACACAGCATATGCTTCTGATACTGCCGAAGAGCAGCCTCGTTACATGTTAGTGGGGTTGGAAGACTATTCATATGACTTCCAGGTAGTCTCAGACGGCACAATTTGTGGACAATAGAACGGAGCACAGACGCTGTAATCAGCTTTGCCTCGTTGATAGCTACTTTCATTACGGTAAGATCTCCCCGGCAACCCAGCGAAGTGTTAACATTTAGGCGGCGTTCCAATGTCTTTGGTTATTGCTGCGGATTGCAATGTCCCAGATAGTATTAGCTAGAGGGTCTCAACGCCTGTGAGTCATAAGCAGCGTACGTCTATGGGGTTCTGCTCCCACCACACTGCGTCCACAAGCAATCCAGATGATGGTAGAATTAGCACACCACATAGTTACAACTCACCCACGTGGTTACGAAGCATATTTAGCAGATACCGTCGATGCCCAAAAGATACAGGAGCTTCTTAAAATATCTACTTATCAAGAGTGGTTGCCAGCTACACTTATGCCCGAGATGTCGAATGATCTAAATATCGTGGCTGTTGTCGGTGACGTTGTGTATCGAGGATTAGGTTGGGTTTATGTGAAACTCGATAGTGATAACCTTTACTACTGTGTTTTAGCATTTTTAAACATCAGTGAAAGGCTATACGCGGTCCTAACAGTACGAGTTCAGCGTGTAGGTGTAGCAAACAACATAGAGTCTCAGTCTGCTAGTTTCGATCCGAGAGGCACGCATGGCCGGAGTATAAATTCGGATGGCCGTTTAGATTTTGTGAGATGGCTTCATTGGGTTCCAATGGAGGAAGAAAGACGGGGCCGGGTTTGGGCTCAGCTGAGAGATATGGAAGCTCTCGGACCGGTGAACCCCAAGTTTTTGAAACAATATGAGTTGCACCAAATTTTGCAGGCAGGATCTTTGAACGTCAATTATAATACAGAGGTATACAGAGGAAGAGGTGGCAAAGACACTCCATATGTCACGTAAGGTAGCGGATACGTTGCGGGTATTATTCGTTGATGCTTGACTCGTTAGCTAGGGTTTATTTTTATTTTATTAGGACAAGATATTTAAGGGTGGGTTGAAGAATACTTGGCTTCTTTTGTTATATATTCAATTGGACGAAGAGATTAGAGCAAAAAGGTCTTGAATTCAAAAAAACTCTCTCAGCACGGGATTTTAAATGTTTTCGTTACACTCTAGCCTACCTACCGCGATATATTTCGCCATGACACCATCCCTACTTGTCTCATCCCAGACTTTCGTTGCCTTCGCTCGCAAGCTCGCTCTCCTGTGGCTAAAGGAGGTACATGTGGCAAAGCTGGGCACGAGATAACATCGCTATAATAAATAGTCAATCTTCTATGCTGGATTCTGACAATTCATTGAGGATTCCCTCCGAAACCACTACTAGATCTATGTACCACCCTGTGTATGCAAGAAGAACTTTACATCAGCTCGAGTAGTGTTTGCATGGGATGGGCCGTCAGAGGCTTCATTCTACACTCTGCCAAGGAGACGAGACAAACCTGGCCGTTGCATACGACGAAATGTCTCGGGGTTATGTGCTCTGTTCCCGATTCTGTCCCAATGCTCAGCGGCTACCTATAGCCTTTACTAGGTCCAGTGATTCTAAGGATGCCAACTGATCTGTACCGATGATAAGAGGAAGAGAATGAGAAAGAGAACTACGACTCTCTGCATCTTATGGGTAACACAAGTGTAAGTGTAGAGTACTCAACATTATATCATGGTAACACCACAGGAAAAACAAATGCACGAGTGGATGATATCCATCGATATGCGATCGACATGCCAACAGCCCTAACCCCTGAGGAGATCCTCAACCACATGATCATCCGGTTCAGCCCTGCGATCAAACTCAACGACAGTTCCCGCTTGATCCTCAGCCACAGCTGCCGATTCACCACTAACTACACCACCACAACTAATAACACCCTTAACTTGCCGACAATCATGTTGGACACACTCCCCACCGAACTCCAGCTCGAAATCCTGTCTTACATCGCCATTCCCGACCTGGCCTCTCTGATTCGCGTCAACAGGATCCTCAATGCCGTCACACAACTCGTCCTCACGCCGATCGCAAAAAAGAAACAAAACATGGGGCTCTACGGACCTCCTCTCCTTCTAGTAGCAGTGCAAAAAGACAACACCGCACTTCTTACCGAGTTTCTCGATGAAGGATGCAGCCCCGACTCTTGCTACTACTTCCACCCGGATCGCCCGAAAGTTTGCCCGACTCATCCTCCCGTTGTGAAAACTGCTAATGCTGACTATCAGGGGTATCCAATCTACCCCGGAAAAATAGACGGTTACGTTGGATTAAGTTTGGCCCTTCTGATTCCTCTACTGCAATCGCAGTCCGCTTCCATTCCATGCACGCGTTCAAACTTCTACTTTCACGCGGCGCAGACGCTAGTGTCTACCTCCAGCGGACGGGAGCTCACCTTCTGCACACTGCAGTGGTGTCCAAGAACCTTCCGGCGCTGAAACAACTCCTCCACCTAGACCCTTTCCCAGATGCGGCTGATCCACAAGATTCTTTTGACCGCACGCCGCTTCATCTCGCTTCGTTCCTCGGCGACGTGGAAATGGTAAAGTTGCTGCTGTCGCAGGGTGCGGACGCGGACGCAGCCGACGATCTGCATGCGTCTACGCTGCTTGTGGCGAGATGCCCGGTTGTGGCGCAGCTACTGATCAAGGCCGGTGCGACGGTGCGAACCGAGGATCGCCACGGGATGGACGCGTGGCAGAGGTGGATTCGGAATCCGGGAAAGAAGGTTCAAGAGATGTGGACGGTTTATGGGAAGGAGAAGATGCGGGGAAAGCAGTGGAGGTCGGATTTGTTGACCGCTGCGTTGTCAGCCGCCGGGTTGGACCAGGAGGTGGGGAGACGTGCGCATGTGTGGCCGCAGATAGATGACGGCGAGGAGGAGAGGTGGGAATTGGTGAAGTGCATGGTTGCATCGGTGGCCACGGCGAGAGTGACGACCTTCTTAGCATGGTTGAAAAGAGAGAGGCCGCTGGGTTGGGAGACGGCGTGGAAAAAGGTCCTTGCTGCTGCTTTGGAAGTGGGATTGGTAGGGCTGAAACAGTACGGCGATAAGACTGCTGGACAGACAGCAAGGAAGCCTGACGAGGTTCCGAATTTAGAATAATTTAGTTTATATGGAGATACCTATTAGCACAGAGGGATGTCGATCTGGTATTCGAGACGACATATTGAAGAAGTTTTCAAATCCAAGTCTGCAAGAGGTTAACTAACGATTAATTTTGAGTTCCATGCTTGGTGAATTTTAATCTAGGTACAACGGCTTTAGAACCGATTGAACTCTTCATGGACAGTTGAACCTTCCATAGGTGGAATGATTCTATGAATGGTCGAGATGGTGCGAGGGGGTGCGTATTTGATGGTAGGTACGCCAACCTTACCTATGAAAGGGGGCGGTGGTGGAGGTGAAGATAAAATGGTGGTGACAATTTCTGCCGCGGGTACAAAATGTAGAAGTCGTCGCGCTCAACTTTACCCAATGACACCGACAGATACCGCTGTCCTCTCCCAGCCTTACTAGACAGGGTTTCAGCTAACTTTATTTACCATTCTATGTCTAGCGGCTTACACTCCTCTAATAAATTCACACCGTTCCATAGTTCATCACCACCCCGCCAATTCCAATACCTTCCACCCGCCGCCATACCCAAAGCTTCGAAGTCCATGACACTTCAAAGCGACCTCCCAAATCCGGTGCAGGCGTAACATCGGAATTGGAATCCCTGATCGAGTTCGGTTAGACAGTCCGCGCCGACTTCGAACGAATATCATCAGCAGGATACCGGGCATGTACAATTATAGTGACGCGTGATCCGAGTTAGTTTGAGCCCAAGACTTTAGTTCCGAGTCAGTGTTGGATGAGTCTAAGGGGGTGAGCGGCCAAACTTGTTCGAGCTATTCATGAATTTCGACTCGAGCACGTTCGATAGACGAGTGATACCAAAGAGAATTGTGTATTTGACCAGGCTCATGGCCACACTGGATATTTAATTACCTCGAGTACATACGTCAAAAAGTTGGGTTAGGTAATTCACGGATTCTTCCAGCAGCCTGAAGCCTAAGGCGATCCAAAACCCAACCCACGGTTGGCCGTAAGTCGGTCACAAACAGCCTAAATCACTCGCTGGTTAAACAGATGAAGCTGAATTATTCTTTAATCTATCCAAGAGGACATCGTGCAAATATATACGGAGGCGGGTGTGCCATCCACAAACAAATAATGCAGAGTGACAAATAGTGAATCAGTGATAAGCATATTCGTACGAGAGTAGCCAGTGCGTAGCTATGCTGGGATGAATTTGCAGGCTAGTCTCGCAGACGAAGAGACCTCTTCGTCCATGTTTTCCTCATACCCCTGGGAGTAACTAGTACGCGTCCGTTCAATTGGGCGGTCATCAGTTATAATTAGACCTTATTCTGACTGTTGAAAATTGTAATTTCGATCCTCCCATACATAACAGCCATTTCTTGTCCTCCGCCGATATCTCGATGTAGTGAGGACAGAGGATTATAGTCTATTGCTACTGCTAGCTATGAACGAGTGCATCCATCTACAGAGGAGACTTTGACACCTCCAACTCTATACCCTACCACATACGGTGATGCACTGATAATATCCCTTACACTCAGCTCACTACAGTATCCGCAATGGATCTGCATAGACAAGGTTTTATGCGAGTGACTGTTGGTGGTTAACTCCTGATGAATGCTAAAGGACATCACACAATTTTTTGCGCTTATGTAACTCGTTCTCGTCGTGTAGTTGGAACTCCGACTTCCCTTTCTCGACTTCTCTTGCAGCTTCTCACCGGACGTTGATAAAAAGTGCAATTGGAAATGCACTTGTGACTTACATTTGTTCGCTGGCACTGACCCACAAATTTACAAACACCGCGGTGGCGTACTCTTCAGCTTCTTCTCCTCTGTTTCACTCTTTCCCCTCAGCACGACTGAAAAACCGTACTCTTTCTCTCTCTCACCTTATTGCGACGAGTTTCAGACCTATTTGGTCTCGAATGTTGGGGGCGCGGGCGTATGCAGATTTTCTCTGCTGCCCAGTTTTCTGCTACCCAATTTTTTTCCCTGCTAGTCTAACCGCCTGCTCGCGCGCTCGCTCTCGTCGGTAGAACTCTAATTCTCCAGCGCTGGGACGGAGGCTTCAAACCATCCAGAAACGCCTTATCATCGGTCTTATCGTTTGGAACCTTCATCACCACGCTACTATGAACATATGATGATGACGATGCATCTGCCTTTGCTCTAGACGCTTGCGCAGTTCTCTTCGCTAACCTACCCCGCTCTCTTTATGAAGCCGCGGTGGCCGCAGAGCAGGTGCGCATATCTATCAGATATGGAAGATCCCTCCTCTTTGATTCGCTGTCGCGGATTACTGTGCGATATCTAACTACCGTGTGCAATATCAATATATAACGATCAATTAAATCAATCAACGTCAATCACACCTCACATGTCAACTGCCGTGTTCCGCCGCGCATATCTCCGGCTCGCCGTCGTTCTACCGCCTCACTAGCTGGGTCTCGTCGCGTCTACATTCCTCTGAGGTTTCTCGGCATCCACCCACCCAATACTATGGCGTCTATCGTTACGCATTGCCATGCGGGCGCTCCAAGAATAGACGCACTGGGGGAAATCTGAACCAAAAGCGGGGGGCAAATAATCCTCCTTCCCAACCTGGTTGGCCAATCTCTCCCCCGGTCACCACCGCCGACCACTCCCACCCAAGCGCCACACAACGACCAGTCCCAGACCCACATATATACGAGGAACTACCGTCTGCATCCCCAAGTACAAGTACAATTATACAATTGCCTCGGTGCGATGCAACGCCAGCATAAGCGAGAGCTTATCTAGACCGGAAAATGGCCATTACGGTCATCGCTGGCGTCTACATGTGTAGCCCTTACATTCCGCAGTACGTATCTGGTACGTGCCACGCATTTTTCTTTTTCCGAACCACGTCGGCAACCGCAAACCAAACTTGCAGGCCAAATATCCCTGTGTTTGCAGCACGAACGACATGCACCCACATGTCCTGTACTTATTGCATTTCAGTCTGCTGGAAAATCCAGGAAATCTCTAAACCGCCCACAAGTTGAACCCCTAGCCCTGAGAACATCGCTCATTGCTGTACACCATACCGTACAATAATAGAGCCTTTAACCGTTGTCAGGACGCTCAAAGTTCGAGTTCTTGGCTGCTGGGTTACAGCCAGATATGCACCTGCAAGTTCTGGAGAATAGTATGCGAATTGTCATTTAGCTCACCACCCGCATGCGCACGGCGGAAGGCCATATCCGCTCGTCATTTATCGCTCGTGCAGGTTGCATATATACGAAACGTCAGAGGCACTTTTCATTTGGCCTGAAGCCTTGTGCCCGTCTGCATGGCGATCCAAAGGCTCGGGAATCAGACAAATAGAAAGAAGCAGTGCATACAGTCGGCAAAGTATCCTGCATGCACTACATCGGACCGGATAATGACACGGACATTGTGACAGCGGGTCTGGTATAGTCGACATACACCGAAGTATACATTCTCCGTGACGCTGTATCATCCGAATGGGCCCTTGTCTAGTGTCCGCGGAGCGCGCATTATGCATACAAGGAGTTCTATCCATCAGGCTGAATAGTTGACTAGCAGTCAATGCGATACGCCGCCTTGACCCTGAAACGAACAGAATCTGCAACTTCTCGTCGAGCATATGCGCTACACAAAATTGCAAGAACCATCTTGAATTCAGGCAAATAGCTTGATAATAGATAGGTATCAAGTGGGGGTAGGTCATGCGGGCGAAATAGTGATCAGGGAAGATCGTGGACCTATTTTTCCAATATCAGGCTACATGCTTTCAATGGCCAGCACCCAGAAGTAGAGAACTATATACAGATGTTATTAAAAGCGTGGAACAAATCAAGCAACCCCTCTTCAATGTCCCTTAAAGCTATCGGAACTCACGTCATATAGCTGCCCCCTGAAACACCAAGTGGGCGGTACCGAGTTTGCCGTATCGGCTCCCCGCCTGCAGCGGGAACACTACATATGTCCGTGGGAACGGGCTGATGTGCTAATGTTCGAGAGTCCTGACTAGTCGGAGAACTATGAAAGCATACTAGAACAGTTCCAATAGCCTTCGTACGGTTCCCAGCAGTTCTTAGCGGGTTTTGGGAGTTCATGAAGAAATGGTATATATAGAACTCTACTAATATTATAGGTTTTCTATGAACATCGAAATACGGGGTGTGGATCATACCCCACCCCCACTGGTCGAAAGGTGTTAGTAAGTGGGGGGAGGGGGAGCGAGACTGAATGAGAGAGACTGAGTGAGATGTAGAGAGAAGAGACATGGGATAAAACAGGAAAGCATAGGTAGCGGGTGCGGTGTGATGAGAGACCCACCATCATATTGCACTAGTACCCGATATAGGTCTGAGCCCGAATGTCCGCACTTAGCGCGTGGGATGCATCGTAGGTGTCACCAGCAAACATTGTATAACCTGTCAACTGTGTTTTTTCTTTCAAGTGTAGGTGTGGGGGCATGGGCGGCTATATACACTGCATCTATTCGTCCGGACTCCAGCTCTGCCGAACTGCCACGCGGGTGAAACTGCTCTCAAAAGTTGAGCTACGCATACGTACACTATACGTGTGCGAACTATAAAGAAAATATACGATGGGGCCGGGCTACATGTTTACTATGAGCTAACAAAGGGCCACGGGCTAGAGATGTTCTGGTCCGATAGAGATGCCACGGTTTAAAGTGCAAATTTTGAAATGCAATGTGCATTTGCTTTTACCGCTGGTGACACATACGTTTTGCCTCATGGCTAACCTGGACAAACGGAAAAAGTGGCTTCGCGACCATATCATCGTATGGCGCTTGACATGGCTAAATGCAATCCGCACAATATTATCACATCAAGTTTTCCCAAAACAATGGCTAGGAGATATGGTCAGACAGTCGTTAACGTTAACGATTATGTTTGCGGTAGACTAATTGTTTCGGACAAAAGAAATCATATCGCATTCCTTCATTGGAAACAGAGAATGAAACACTTCCTAGCTGAAGTTGTGCTGCCTAGAGAAAAACGGATCGCCTCCGGCACCCTCTCTGCGCTTCACATATACATGCAACGGAGTCGTCGACCACGTCAAAAAAGTTTGGCACTCGCTTGGCCAATCTTCCGGTCCTCCATTAACCAACTCCAGATCATAGAGATAGAATATCTTGGTGATAATCACACGCATCTGATCCCAAGCCAAGCTTCACACCATTGCAATGAGCTTTTATTCTCGAATCGCACTTGTAGGGAGAATCAAGCAAGTACATACTTTTGTCCGATACAACCTCTAGGCCCTAACAAGAATGGTTGTGCTGCTTCCTTCACATCGGTGCTTTTGGGGTCCAACCACCTCTCGGGATTGTACTTCCAAGGATCTTTCCAGTATTTGGTGCTGCGGGTCAATGTCCATGGGTGGACCATGACCTCAACACCCGCCGGAACGTAATGACCATCGACGGTTTCACCAGGAGAGTACCTTGGTAATCCTGTGGGTGCTGGCGGCATCATTCTCAACCCTTCCTTGATGACCGCAGTAAGAAACTTGCATTCGGACAGCTTTGGTGCAGTGATTTCGTCCGAGGTTTTGAATAGATGAATGGTTTCATCGCGTACCCTCTGCAGCATATCCGTATTGAGACTGTGCCAGATGTTAATTAAATTCGAGAGAGTAGTTAGGGCAGCCATACATGAGATAGTATATCATGGCACCTAAAACGATGCTTGTGGTGCCACCGCCAGCAAGACTGTGTCCATCTGAAATTAGAGAGAGAAAGCTAGGGCGTGGAAGGCGGGAAATATACATGATGGAACTGAGGTGCGAGGTCATTTCTGCGATGCTCACACCTTTGGCATTGTCGTTTTCCATGAGATAGGTAAGCATATCGGGACGTCCGGACTTTTCTGGATTATGAATGCGTCTGAATGACAAAATATGAGCATAAAATTGGAGCCATGAGGGTTGGCATGACCATACTTGCTGGTCGTGGCGATGCTCCATGCCACATGCCGGTCACGGGCTTCAAAGAGGCGTTTCGGAACGAGGTTTTTCATAATAAATCTTAGGACTGTGTAGCGATTGGCGACCTCAATATAGGTAGCGATATCTACTGAAAGTCAGGAAACAAGCAATTCTAACAGATGGTTTTCGTACTGATGTTGTCGTTGACCAATTTCAACCAGTAGTTTTCGCCGGCTGGAAGCATTGCGGTCGTCAGTGTCGGGCAAATGGCAATTTGGTCAAGAGAAAGTAGGATACGAACCACTATCCGTAGCACCAGACGACTCTCCGAAGGCCAAGTCTGCCGTCACATCGTACAATAGCCTATGAAACCACTCCGAAATATCCACGCCTTCCGGAGTGCTCCCAATTCTTTCGACCTGGGCTAGAAACTTCTCTAAAGAGATCATCAGAAGTTGTTCATACGCCCTGACTCCTTGTACCGAGAACACTGGAGTGAAGAGTTTGCGAGCTTTAGCATGGACTTCAGGATCTCTCTCCGATGAGAATGCGACGTGTTCAAAGCCGAATCCAATCTCTTCATAAAACAGTGTCTTGAGGAACGTATTACGGTTAGGGCTACGTGTATAGATGTCACGGTAGGCGCTCGGAGTTGCGAATGAGAGATCATTGGGAGCGATCCGGACCACCGGGCCTACCGGACTTGTCAGCAATCAGGATGCTAGGGTCTCTCGGGAGATTTCTGGTGATCATACCATATTTTTCGTGGGCTGCTCGAATCACCGGGCCAGCTCTACCCCTGCCGAATGCCCAGCTATAGAAGAACTACAAAACCGCTGTTAGAAGGTCGCAAATTCAGAGAGGTTCCTGATCTCACAGGTGACACTGCTGCGATCCATGGGCCAGGGTATTTAGCCAAAGGGTGGAAAGTAAGACGATAGATTCCGATGCAGATCCAATACAAGATTTGAACGGTGATGAAAACAAAAAGATAGCCCAAGGCTTTATTTTCCGCGAATAAAGCTGAAGGCCTCTGGAAGTCGAGGAGGACTGGAGTCATTAATTCCAGTGGAGTCATTTTGCCCGGAAGACGTCCTGACTGTTTGAATTTTCAGGCTGTCGATGTTCACTCTTTGCATCTGTCTGATAGCGAGGTACAGGACCCATTTAAGCCGTTCAATGGACCTTCCCGAATTTCGTGGTGCCACCGGCGCCCAGGGTAGAGGGTGAAAATGAAGGATGCACCGGTTGAATATTGCGCGGCTAGGTTAGTAGACATTGCATATTCGGGCGGGATGCAGAGGCGTGTGTTGAGGATACGTCACTGATACTGTATCATCCGAACAACTCGTTTTTAGTTCGTGTAGCCAGCATACCAGCTGTTAGTGACAACTTCCCATCTGTCCTGAAGAATTAAGCTTCAGACTATGAACTGCGTTCTACAGGTCGTCGACGTCCTGGCAGGAGCATTCGGCTGCAGGCAGGTGTTGTAGAAAAAAAGAACAAATTCATCCGAAAAAATAATACATTATACGTACGGTTGTTACTACAAGCTCGCGCACTCGCTTGACAGTCGTGGCTTCTAGATATTCGTTCTGACGACAAGGATTGCATGAAGCGACAAGCGGCTAATCAACTAGACGAATAGAACCGCTTAAACACCCTGCATGTACCACCAAAACCAGTTCGTCCAGAAAATGGGGTACATTGACAACCGTCCAGGTTTACCCCTTACGTCCATGATCAAGCAGAAAGATGCGCTTTCCTTCTCTTATCGGCGCCCCAGGCTTCTATTGCACATGGCGCATCAACGCTTCCGGCCACGCGGACATCGCTGGATCCTGACAACAGAAGTTATTACGCTTCTGCATAGCATCGATGTTCTAATAGAATACCTTCCCGTAAGGACCTCGAGCGTGGGGTTTTAAGGATCTGCAGGTTTGTTCTACCCGACCACAACCGTTAACCTAAAAACTAAGCATGGGCTATGCTAAGAACTAAAATGTTATCAGGTAGTAGTCTACGAGTCTGATGCGTGAGCTGTCCGAAGGGCGGGAGTGAAATATAGGGAGGGTGTGATCCTTCCTCTAGTCAAGATCTGAAGCTCCACATTGACAGTGCCCTGTGTTTGGGCGCATGTCAGCGATGGTGATGTCCTACACTGCGCTACCGCTGTACACAAGTGCGAAAATTTGGTTCGGCGGTGTTCAGATATTGAGTTAGCCCTGCTAAACGTTATGATCAGTGCATTTACATCAAGTTTAGAGTTCCCGCTGGGCCGGGAACCGACTCAAGCCATGTATTCGGGGCGCAGGTATATGAAACGGGAATATTTTTCCGACTTTGGGATTTAGTAGTGTCTCCTGTTAGACGGAGTGATGCTACGGGTTACAAAACGGAAGTTCTCATATCTTGGGGAAATATTGCTCAGTTTGCGCGCGAAGCGACAGACTCACAGGGATCCGCGGCTGAAGGCTCCGATAAGTATCGTTATTGTACTATAGTTTGAAGAGAAAGAACAGCGAATAACGGGATATACTAGGGCAAGCGTCGAAAAGTGGGGCGCGCGGTAGCTAGAACGCCTAAGGGCTGTACTTTCCGTGTTTGACGATTCACGCGTTCAAGCTCAAACTTGGCTAAGCAGCTACCGTTGAGCGCCTGAATTTGATTGCATTGGGATTGCATTGAACTTCCCATGGCACTGCATTGGGGAGGGGCCTTATCTATGCAACGTCGATCAGGCCATGCCCATCATCCCAGGGCCCTAGTTTTTGGATATCCCAGTTGTGGAGTCTGGGGGCATCTCGGTTGGGACCCCTGCAGGCTGTGCCACATTTTACTCATTAAGTCTTCTGCTGCGGGAACTGTACAGTACGGGCTGCTGCACTCACTTCTCTCTACTAAATTGGGATATTTGATATGATGGCCGTCGATATCACATCATTCCTCAGTATCCACAGCAACTACACATAAACTATCACTGGACAGGGTTAAAGCACAGCCATCAACGACAGTGACATCTCCCCCCCTCTATTTCCTATCTCTCTTGGGGACTGTTAGCCCTCGTATCGCTTATGCCAGCCGCTACGTGCAGCACGAGTAAGTAAGTGAGAATCAGACTCGTTCAGAAGTGATAGATTCCGTTTGAGTTAATATGGATTGCGCTCCGCATTGAATTGAAGGGCCCCCAGTCCCGATCCCTTGTTCGCATACAGAGAAATCCTTTTACTAGAGAGATTGTGCTAGACCGCCAACTCATAGGCTGGCTCTGGCGTCAAAGTTTGCCACTGTCCATGGGAGGGTGCAGAAATGACCCCGGTTTGTATCCATGACATTTAGACGCAAATAGAATATTCACATTTCTCATCTTTTGGCTTTCTTTTACAACCTTGTAGCCGGTGCAATGTTGGAATCCTCTACGTCCGCATTCCCCGGAAGTCCCCGGATCACATCTATGGCGTTTTTTGAGCGAATATTGTGCGCATGTGCATGATTTGAAGAGTGCAAATAAGGCCGAGAGGGAAGCAAAGCCTCGTTGAACTAACCCTTTGAACTATCAACGACGGCTCCAACCCCGAATTATTTAATAGTACAGCACTGCAAACACTTGAAGTAATACATGCAGGACGCATTTATGCAGTGCCCGGTCGTCTGACTGATTAGTCTTGCTTGCCTATCAGATTATGCAGAATCAGAATTCTTCAGAACGAATATCTTGAAGCCACGACTGATTGCAAAATTGTCGGTACGCGAGCTGCACGGACTAACTAAGAGTACGAGTTTGCCTCGCACTTGCATCCTGCGAGACCATGCAAGGAGATTCACCTAGACGACCTCTCGAAAGGTGGAGCCTTCCGCAATGGCTCTACACTGTCGGATCCTATCCGGAAGTTCATCCGGCGATGTAGCGCCGTCTACTCTTGAAACAGAGCCATGTATCAGATATCTAGCCGATAGGCGAACAGTTTGTATCATTCCAGGAAGGATTTGGTCGCACAAGGATATTCCCTAGGATATTCTAGAAGCGCCGCAGTCGCGTATCCACCGACACGCCGGCGCACCCGCGTATTCATTATCATTATTACTTTGTTGGGATAAGTATATATATACATAGCCCGCGCAATTCTCTTCGAAATCCTCCTGGCACAGCACTCCAACTCTGCTTAACAGCCTATCTCTCTCCGCTGAAATACGCAAAGACCTAAGATATATCATTTCTCACTTTTTTAAAGATTCTCCTCTATTCTTCCCATCATGGCCAACAGCTTTCTTACCCACTTTTCTTCAATTTTCTCACGAATTACACCCCGACGAGGCGGAAAGCTATTGTCATCTAGAACAACATCCGCTACTCCCTCAAGTCCTTCAACATTCGGCGCAAACAGCAACAAACCGGCTGGTAAAGGTGACGGCAGCGAAGAATTCGAAGCATCCATAGTCTTGGACTTCCTCAAAATGATGGACTACGATATCGAGCAGCCAGTCTATGAATGTCCACCGGAGCTGACGGATGGTGTGCAACGAACGATTGACTCGTGGAACCTCGCGCCGGAATACAAGCAGCCAGTCATGAAGGCTGTCGTACCGGCGATTTGCGTTTCTCATATGCCATTTCGGCGGTACTCCACGGAACTAAAGATCTACTTGACGATATACACCGCCCTTGCCATCTACATCGACAATGTAATGGGCGTTCAGCCTGAGATCATGATTCCTGAGCTTCGAAAACTGCCCGCTCGTTGGGGACTAGGGCTATTGGAAAATTCCTACGAAGATCCTATTATCGGCCTTTACATGCGCCATGTTACTCTCGAAACACCCAAGCACTACGGCCCATATGGAACGGGTGTGATTGTCAAGGGTAGTATTGATTACCTCATCGGCTGTCTTCTCGAAGGCGAGCTTCCCGATCGCATGCAAGTTCCGAAAACTGCTTCTCGGTGGACCTCATTCTTCCGAGGGAAGACAGGAATGGGCGAATTATACGCCCACTTCATATTCCCCCAAGAGCAGTTCAAGGAGCCGCATCATCTGGAATCTTTCGTTCCAACGGTGCCCGACATTGCCGAATTAATTAACAAAATCAATGATGTTTGCTCCTACTATAAGGAGTGCGTCGTATCCAGCGAGGACTATAACTTCGTAATGACAGAGTCGAGGAGAACTGGCTTAACTCCGGTGCAGATTTTGCGGCAGATCTGCCACGAACAGGTAGAATTAGTGAGGGAGGTCAAGGAGGCGCTAGCTGCACATCCGCTGGCGCATGAGGCTTTTTCCGGGTTTATCAACGGATACCTTATGTATCATTGTACAAACAGCCGATACCGGCTATACGAGATAGGGGTTCATCTTGGGCAGAAGCAATTGGAGTAGGAGCTTGGGCCTGTTATTTTACCGAAGGTGTGGGAGGAAGCGGGCGGGATACGGGGATGTTGCGGGTGGCGGGTCCGGATTCATTCATTGGTCATGGGGTATTAGTGCTTTGTTCGCGTGTTAGGTCTTGAGTTTCACATTTTTCTTCTTGTTCATGTTCCTATTCTTGTCTATTTCTTTAATCTTATGAATGTCAACATTTTTTGTATGTACCTTTTCACGCTCTCCTATCAACTGGAAATGACCGTCAGTTACTGTTATATGCACCTAGCTTCTAGGCATTAAGAATTTTACCTTGACAAACGGAGGTCCTTATATGCTGATGATCATGAAACCCCACCCTCTAAAGATCTAGAACGGTGTCGACTACGGACGAAGGGATAATGTAGCCGCTAACATACTCTATTCTGTCGCACCTGTGCCTATTTTCCCGCAGTATTCAAGATAACAAGACACTCCTCTGATGCAATACTTCGAACTAGAAATGATATGATGTTTTGCAATATGCATCATTTGATTGGAGTGCCAAGGCCGTGGGTCTCACTGGTTGAGAGGATGACTTAGCGTATACACCTGTATTGCTCCAACGCGTCCTGTTTAGGAGGTTTATTGCTGTGCCGATTATTAGTCGAAACTGTTGAATTGGCTGGTACTTCTCCCGCTTTAGCACCTGAACTCCGCAAAGTCGATACTTGGCCACGTAAACCTTTCGTCCTTGGATATAACTCAGAAGCTAGAGCACGATCCAACTGACAAACTGAAAGCATCCCACCAATGCTCGGTCTTCGGGTTCTTTTTCGTATTTATGCATGCATATATGCATCAAGGGAACTGATATCTGCCAACATCTCTATTGTGCTAGCCACTTTCCACGTTGTTCGGGTATTGGCGCCAACTGCCGCAACCGCCGAACTGTAATAAATTTTCCGCATGAGGTGATACACGTTCGGAATCGGCTACATGCCCCGAGGAACGCACTTAATTACACAGCGAACTCTTGCTAGAGCTATTTATCACCACTTTGAAAAGAAAGTAGACATCTAAGCCAGCCGTTGAAGGGCCATTATTTGTGATCTTCAGAATTGAATTGTGGCTGGATAGCCAAAGGGTACCTGTAGCGCTATTAAATAGTCGTCGCCGCTGCGGGACAGCTTTTCTTAATTCTTGCAAAAGCTGTACTTTTGAGGCTCTCCTTAGGTCCCAAAAGACGATTCCCAAATTTTGAGATCCGCCGCTTGATGGATGGTGCAATCATAACGACAAGTTTGAAGTTCGAGGATCATCGACGATCACTCTTTGTCGTCGCCCGTCTCAGCCGGATACGACGCTGATGTAGGATATTACAGTTTTCCCGCTCTTTTTCGGTGTCCCCCTCTTCGTTGCTTGCATACCATACACAACACCCGCGTATTCCTCCCACGCTAAACTCTAATAATTGCGAGCAGCTTCCCTAACTGACCGACCGAGCTCGAGGATGCATAACCGTGCACTGATATGTACGAACGGATTGGATTTTGGGAACATATCAAGAAGGCTTCGTCACGCGTGCTTAGTCTCCTACCCTAGCAACAGGCAGTTGTTGGTGATCAGCTTTGCATATATGCACTGTTGGATATTGCCCTCCCTGTACAACTATCTGCATCTAGAATGCGCAGCCTATATCACCGCTTTTATCATAGTATTAAAGCACAAAATTGTGGTACAATGTCGTGCATCACAGTCCAGTTTCGTGCATTATTTCACGTTTACGCGCAGGCTGCAAAGGCATTCCAGATAGCTCCTGATCCAGTCTGTGCGCCAAAGCCTGGCCCTAACAATAGCTCATATAGAGTACCCTTTGTTGTATATTGGCGGTAATAACACACTGAGTGTTACCAAGGCCATTTCTATACGTCAATCGATACCCGAGGAGTTTAAATCTTAGTGATGTCTTCTTCTGATTTCCAAGACTGAATGCCAAGCATGGCTAAATTCTGTTCGGCACCTCATACATACGGCCCAGGCGCCTTATTAGGGGCGTGGGCGCGTCCAGCGCCCAAACCTCGCAAGCCATTAGTGGAGCACCTTGTAGCCATGCTCCCGCCAGGGCCACCCCATGCTCCTAGCTCCAACTTTGAGCTCAATTAACTCCATGAGTTTTACTTTGACCAGAATATCATTTATGTACAAAATGTAGTTAACAAGATGTTCTTCGATTTGCTTGCCTCCTCTTTTAGTTTCCTCTACTATCCAGGAGTAGTTGTAAATCAAATACAGTACCTGGACTATACTTAGAACTGCTGATGCTGCTCTTAGAACTGCTGATGCTGCTAAGCACTGCTTAGCACTGCTGGTATTTTGTATTGGGTAAATTATTTCAACCTGATAGTTGTAAAGTCCCAAAATAAATTAGAGTTGATGCTATCCAAGTGTACGCATAATGTTTCAATGCCAACAGCAGCTCAACACTACTGTGGCTGTGATATTATAACAGCCAAAATTATTAAAAATCTAAAACAAAGTATCTATTTAAATTATAAATGCACTGAACATCAGATTTTTGCAGTAATAAATGTGCAAAAGCCGCATCGGCAAAAGTGCAAATCGACTATAGACTGCGCTACGCGCAGCTCACATCAAGCTTCCCGTGGACCCCTGCGCGACGCGCAGTTTATAGTCATCCATCGTCGGTCCATAGACATCTGCGCGTGGGACTATGGAACTATATACGGCTGGCAGTCGACAAACCTAAGCCAGTCATTACTAGCGACTGGTACTGTACACTCATTGAGAGCATTCTTGAATGGCCGCTTGAGAGCCTGCTTGAGAGCCTGCTTGAGAACCTGCTTCAGAGCCGTGCTTGGGAGAGCCGCGCTTGGGAGAGCCGCGCTTGGGAGAGTCGCGCTTGGGAGAGCCGCGCTTGGGAGAGCCGCACATCGGATGGAGGAGCGTTTTCCAAGAGAAGCTTTGGCCAATGGAAGGCTCTAAGTGTGTGAAAACTTTGACGTTGACGTTGGCGTCGAAGTAACCAACCTACTTGTCTAAGTGCTTCCGGTACCCTCACCATCTCCATCGCCATCGCCATCGCCATCACCATCGCCATCACCATCACCATCGCCATCACCATCGCCTTCATCGCCATCAGTGCCAGACCGAATGCGCACACATACGCCCAAAATCAATGGGAAGCGGGCTGCAGATTCTGCTGGAAAATCTGAGTCGGAGATCTGCTTTCCCCAAGATCCAATTGTCTACCATTCCTACAGAATCTAAGGCTGCAATTGTCAACACCATGACCGTGAGGCATCGTGAGATACTGTCGAGGTGGGCGCGCTAATGATAAGGTTCAGACTATGATATCGACCGACGTCATGATTTCAGCTGCCCGCCGCCTATAGTCAAACAGGCTGGGAGTGTGTCATCGAGTGCAATTGGGAGTGTACTTGAGAGCGTGCTCGGAGTATGCTTGAGAGCGTCTTGAGAGCTTGCTTGGGAGCGTACAGTCAAGCAGCCTGGGAGTGTGCCATCGAGTGCAATTGGGAGTGTCCTTGAGAGCGTGCCCGGGAGTGTACTTGGGAGCATACTCGGAGGTGTACTTGGGAGCGTCTTGAGAGCTTACTTGAGAGCGTAAGTCAAGCAGGCTGGGAGTGTGCAATCGAGTGCAATCAGGAGTGTGCTTCAGAGCGTAATTGGGAGCGTGTAATGAGGTGCATCTGGCAGCTTGCTTTCAAGTTTGTTGTATGCAGCGTGATGTATAATATCCAGCGCACAAAATCGCATGCATATCATAGTAATCTAGTCAACGCGTAGGTCCATAGGACTTTCATAGTGCCATGCGTCAAATATGCTATGAATTACCGTCCCAAAAACAGCTTCTCTATGAGTTACGCGTCGCGTAAGGTCATTTTCCCCGGTGCTGGTGTCAACTATGGTGATGTGATTTGGGTATTGAGTCCACAGCGGTGATGCCATCTGATGGGTATCCTCATTGGATGCTATTTTTGATGTATTTATTGTCAGAGTGTAAGTGAGGCTCACCATATATAAATTGAGTTGGAGGGTAGACTTTGCAGTTTAGAGTTATATGCCAAGATCAAAAATAGTGGATCAGTGACTTCAAATTATCATAAAACATAGAATTTATCTTTTTACCTCTGTAGATAAAAGTCCAAAAACGTCAATACTAGCATCCACTCTTGATAGTGACTTTGATACAACCAAACAGCTTTTGGATATAGTGACTGCTACAATTCACACTTCACAATTGCTTCTACCAAAATAAATTTATTGATTACAAAGCTTTCCATGCCAGCCAATTGCATGTATAAATTTTTAATGCCAGCAGAAGCACAATACATCTCACAATACAAACATTTATATTGAACTTCAAGGGAAATTGAACACAAAACATGAAATAAGTGAGAAATAATGCAGATTTTGAGGTATCTATTTGTAACTACATTTTGACACTGTGTTAACCATGTAGTACTTAAACTTTATTGTACAAAAATTAAGTTAAATAGAACTCACTGAGTTCTGGCCCACTAAGCGCAAATGGCAAATAGATCGCAAAAGTTTGATCCCTAGCCCTGCACCGGGACAAATGACTTTACGTGACGCGTAACTCGTAGAGAAGCTGTTTTTGAAATGGTAATTCATAGCATATTTGACGTGTAGCACTATAAGGTCCTATGGACCTATGTGTGGACTACATTAGAATGATAGGTATGCGATTTTGTACACTGGTTACGTTACATCACACTACATACTATTCATCACGCTGCATACAACACACTTGAAAGCAAGCTGACAGATGCACTTCATTGTATGCTCCCAATTGCTCTCCATGGCACACTCCCAGGCTGCTTGACTTACCCTCTCAAGTAAGCTCTCAAAATGCTCGCAAGTACACTCTGGGTACGCTCCCAAGTACCCCTCCGAGTACATTCTCAAGAACACTTCCGGGCATGCTCTCAGGATGCTCCCAATTGCACTCGATGGCACACTAGCAGCCTGCTTGACTGTACCCTCCCCTGTAAGCTCTCAAGATGCTCTCAAGCGCACTACCGAGCATACTCCCCTGTACACTCCCATGGGGGAAGACAACCCCGATCTCACTTGACTATATGCTTCCATGAACACTTCTGCATATTCGATCCAAAGAGTTGCTGAGTTGCAAACGCCGGGCAGCAGGAGAAGTCAGTTGGAGTCGCCAGGAGCCGGGAGGCATGAGGCAGGTGGCATATGGTGGGCAGTGTGCGGTGGGCGGCATATCGTGTGTAGTGTGGCAGATGGCGGATAGCATATGGTGGCCGAAATCATGACGTTGGACGATATCATAGTATGAAACTTATCTTTACTGTGGCCACCATGAAATCATCTCACGATGCTTAATGGCCATGGGGTTGGCAATTGGCTGAGCCTTGGATTCCGCAGGAAAGGTAGGCAATTGGATGTTGGGGACAGTAGATCCCTGCCTCCGATTCTCCAGTGGAATCTAGTACCCACTTTCGATCGATTGTAGGCGTGTGTGTGCGCATCTGGTCTGGGGCTGATGGTGTCATGGTTCGGGAAAAGCATCAAGGTAGTTGAGAACTATGACGGAAATTCAGGAATGGTGTGGGAGGAATTTGGTTACGGAAAGGCAGAGATGTTGGGAGATGAGGAGGATACTCTGAGATGGTGGTGGTATAATTTGCTATGATAAGGTAGTGGTCTGAGGTGTCGCGACGTCAGACGATGCGGCATGGTTGTACTGATAATGAGTTATGTTGATGGTGTTCAAGATCATGGGATGGGATTCGGATGGTACATCGGAGCATGATGAATGGTTCGAGGGTGGCAGATGAATTTTATATATTGAGAGTGTTGTTGGCATTGGAGGATTTCCTTTTCTTCTCTATTTACTCATTCGCTTGTATAGCAAAGCCAGTTGTGATTTTGAAACAGCTTCAACTCATGTCCTGTTGTGATCCCTCGAGAAGAACTTCAAGTGCTCTCGTCTCGTTTACAATATCACATGATTTCTTACCAATATCACTTGCGCCCGATTCTGCCCGTTACACTAGAATGAGTCTTACTATATCTCACCTGATATTGAATGCGCCTACATCCCTTGGCAGGGCGTAAGTATTGTTCCTAACCTTGCTCTGGTTCCTGTTGGGTTTACCTAGCACCGAGCTGACGTTGGATACACGTCTGCAACGATTGCGTTGACAAGTTACACTGACTTACCGGATTTGATATCCATCAGTACCCACACTGATTACCATGCTGGAATGCTTCGGTATGACAGCAATTGTACATCTCGAACAAATTGGTTTTATCTTGCCAGCACTCCTTGCCTTGTATTTGAACCTGAACTATTGAATGCATTCAGGAGTATCGAAGCCATACTTACAGCAATGTTTGAGGAGGAATCCTTGGAAGATAATTTTTGGGAACATTCAGACGTCCCCTCCCCTTGGAATCTTTATTGGACAGACGCTGCCAGAGAGGGCGGTGGACTCGAAAATAACGATCCCTTGTTTGGACAACATTGGACGAAGTATTGATGACTTCATTTTGGAAAACTTACAGACTGTGATCCCAAGGAAGCTTGTGATTGTGAAGGACATGACTGTGTAGGAAGACAGTCGACAATTGGACATGCAGCAGCTGCAGCAACAACAGCTAAGTCACTTGGGATCCCACTGATTGTGGTAGTTCCTCCGACTCCAACACCTTCCGACGTTGACGTGTATAATTGGCATTGGTAGATGTGCGTTATCCACTGCCACGTCAGGATCAATGGAACCCCACGCGGCCCTGGTGTCCCCTGAGGACCAAAGGACCATCATTGTACTCATCAATATACAGCGCGACGCCATGGGATTTGACAAGTTGAACGATGTGTTTGGACAGACACATGAGCTGTTGATGAGGGTGGCACAGTGCTCACAGCCCATCCGGGAAGTGCAGATGGTGTGCAACCACACACAACTGATTATTGACCTCCGACGTCAGATCACAGACCTACTGGGGAAGCAGTTCCAGCCCCCACAGTGCAATTGTACAGAGCTGGAGCAGCGGATACAGACTCTCACAGGCAAACGGGACGAAGCCTGCATGAGACTCACAGGAATAGGAACCGACCAGGAGCTTCGACAGGATTCGGCTGACATCTCCCGGGACGCACAGCAATCTGAAGAGGGAGTCCGGGGATTCAGGACGCAGTGAGTGAACGCCCTGATGTTGGTGCCATGAGCAGCTCCACCTGCCGCTCAGGCTCTGGAAGACAGAGGCCAGAAATTTCCAGACTCCCCGGACTTTGCTGAGTTGGATTGACATTAGTTGTAAGGGTGGATTGCTCAACTCCGGATGGGAATACGACACAAGCCCGCCAGCTTTCCTGATGAACAGTCGAAGCTGCAGTACGCATTGAACCGCCTGAGGGGAGTAGCCTTGGAACAGATGCTGCCAAACATCCGGGAAGACGGAACGATAGGGCTGGAAGACCTACCTCCTTTGATAGAACTCCTGGAAGCAGCTTGTGGGGACCCCAACGGAGTAGCCACCGCCAAACAGAAAATGCGTGAGATTAAGCAAATCAACCGTGAGTTCTCGGAGTACTATGCTGGGTTTGAAATGAGTGCCGCAAACCTTGAATAGTATCCTTCCGCCCTGCGGAATGCCCTTCGGATGGGGTTGCCTGAGAAAATAAAGAACACATTCAAATATAGTGATATGCCGGAGGAACTCGCAGTCTTTGTGACGGTTTGCCAGAAACGGGATAATCTGATCCGCCAGCGATGAGCGGAGAATGCCCCCCAGGATACAGGACGAGGGATAGGTTTCGCTTCCCGAATGCCTCCTCCACCCCCGAAGGAACATGCGACAGCCTCCACCGTAACAGTTGCTGGATATACAGGACTGGCGTCTATGCATCTCAGCGCCAGCAAGAGAAGGATTTCAGTAGAAGAGACAGCAAAGAGATTTGCGGATGGGAGGTGTTTGTACTGGGGTGGGCTTAACCACAGGGCAGCAGAGTGTGCAGCTAGGAAAAAGGCTCAGACATTTAAGGCAGCTGGAGGGGAGGTCAAGGAAATACAAACCAAGGAAGGTTCCGAGGAACCGCGAAAAGATTAGGTCAACCCAAGCTGGATTGCGCATTGGTTGAAGGGAAAAATTTGTTTTAAATGTTTTGAAATGTTTTGAAATTTCGCGATTATCAGTTAGCAAGGTGGAGGTATTGGAAGGATCAATGCAAGGGAAACATTTAGTTATAACCTGCACATTGACCAAGACTAACCAAGAGATACCTACAAATGCACTGATTGATTGTGGAGCTACCAGCATTGCATTTGGGATCAAAATTTTGCTCGCCATCTCCAGATACCCCTTCAGGAACTGAAGGAAAACAAACAGGTCAAGGTAATAGCTGGAAGACCTATTAAGTCAGGAGATATTACGCACATTGCCAAAGTCGGTATAAAGATACAAGACCACAGGGAACAACTGCCAATGTTTAATATGAAGTTGCAACATTACCCATTTGTCCTTGGAATCCCCTGGCTACAACTACATGACATCGCGGTATGATTTGCGTGGAATACTGCTACGTTTGAGTCACAATATTGAAAGTCACAATGTCATAATACACCAGTAACAGTGCAAGGAGTTATGGAAGAACCTCCGGAACCAGTATATTCGGCCAAGGATAAATTCGAACCACAGATACCACCACAACGACCATTTCGAAGAAGTCTTGTTATGCTCAATGGGTCATGATTTTTTCGAACAGTAAAAAAAGCACAGCTTACGATTTTTAAAGCATCACATTATGATATCAATAAGGCTATTGAAGCAAAGGACTTAAAAGAACGACCTTTGGAGGAGATTGTTCTAAAAAAGTATTATGAATTCCTCCCGTGGTTGAGTAAGGTGTTGGGTGACCGGTTATCACATCATCGACCAGGGATGGATCATGAAGTCCGGTTAAAAGATGAAGAAACACCTACCTGAGGGCCATTACATTCAATGCCAAGAACTGAGTTGGTGGTGGTAAAAGAATCGCTGGAAGAGAATATGTCGAAAGGGTTTATTCGACAATTATCATCACCGTTTGCAGCAACAGTGTCATTTGCAAAAAAAGCTGATGGTGGTATCCATTTCTGCATCGATTATCGAGATATAAACAGTGAAACAATAAAACATCGGTATTTTCTGGCCTTGATAAGAGACACTTTGAACCTTCTAGGAAAAGCAAGGGTATATACGAAGATAGATGTGCATGGGGCTTACAACCTACTCCGAGTTAAGGAGGGAGATGGACATAGGTTAGCTGTTCGAACAAGGTATGGCTTGTTTGAACCTACAGTAATGCAATTTGGGACAACATATGCACCAGCAGACTTCCCAGGATATATTAATAATGCCATAAGGCAGGCCTTAGACGATTTTGCATCGGCATATTTGGATAACGTTCTGATATATAGTAATTCCGAGGAGGAGATCGAGGGTCATGTTTAATGGGTTATGCAGCGTTTGCTGGGCATGGGATTGTATCTGAAACCAGAGCAATGCGAGTTCCATAAGGAAACAGTAAGGTAATTGGAGTTGATTATATCAACTGAAGGGATTTCTATGGATGAGTGTAAGGGTGAAACCGTACAAAATCGGAGTCGGGAGAAACGGACCAAGAATGGGCGACATGATAACCTCTTCGAAGTACAACAATTCCTCGGATTCTGTAATTAATATCAATGATTTGTCCCAAAGTATTCTGAGAAAGTGGAACTCCTTACGAGGGTGACAAGGAAGGACGAACCATTTGTATTGTAATTAGAACAACAGATGGCTTTCGAAACTATGATTACTGCATTTACTATGGCACCCGCCCACCGTCATTTGAATCACAACAGGGAGGTTATGATTGAAACAGATGATTCGGATTATGTATCTGCAGGAGTATTATCCCAATGTGATGATGAAAGGGTGTTACATCCCATGGCAAATTTCTCGAACAAGCATTCGCCTGCGGAATGTAATTATGATATATACGATAAGGAGGTGATGGCCATTATTAAGGCACTCGAGCTGTGGAGACCTGAGTGTGAGGGTGCTGCGTACCCCTTACAGTTGATTACTGACCATAAGAACCTCAAATATTTTATGACAAAGAAGCTCCTAAATTGCAGACAGGCTTGGTGGTCAGAGTTTTTAACACGCTTTGACTATTAGATAGTATATACGCCGGTGAAATCGAACGGAAAAGTGGATGCTTTGACAAGGAGGCTGGGAGACCTCCCCGAGGGGGGGGATGAATATTTGAAAAATATGGACCAGGTGGTTCTTAAGCCTCAGAACCTACCGGAGCAATTGTGTTTGTTGGTGGACCACCCACCCGCCAAGTGCCATCCCTCTATTTCCAATCTTATGGCAAAAGCATATGAGACTGATCTGCTACCAGGGAAAACATTGGAAGCCATACAAACGAATGGCAGTCTAAAAGAGATCACCATAGCCAAATGGAAAGAACAAGTCAGGAAGATTCAGTATCGAGGGAAGTGTTATATTGCGGAGAATGATCGATTACGGTTACGACTGATACAGGAACATCACCATACCCCTCTTGCTGGACGCCTGGGTAGGGCAAAGACATTTGATCTTTTCGATAGACAGTATTATTGGAATGATATGTGGCACAAGTGGATCAGTATGTACGGAATTGCCTTAGGTGCCCACGGTCCAGGACCTCAAGGCATGCAACGTCCGGAGTCCTTCAGCCCCTGCCCGTACAGGAACAACCATGGGAAGATATATGAATGGATTTTGTGGTAGGCCCACCAGAGTGCGAAGGGTTTGATGCAATTTGGATAGTAGTGGATAGGCTTTCAAAGATGCGACATTTAATCCCTTGCCATACGACAGATGATGCTGCAGGACTGGCAAGGATGTTTCTCCGAGAAGTCGTGCGCCTCCATGGGCTACCTGCAGCAATCATTTCGCACTGAGGGCCCTAGTTTGCCTCATCGTTTTGGGGCCAGATATGTAGTCACCTGGGGATAGATCAAAGAATGATTATAGCATTCCACCCCCAGACTGACGGACAGACTGAATGAGTGAACGCTAGTATGGAGTAGTACTTACGAGTGTTCCTAAATCATCAGCTGGATGATTGGGTTCAGTCGCTACGCCTGGCTGAGTTCGCTTCAGATAATGGGACTTTGGAGTCAACAAAGTGTACCCCATATTTCGCAGTTCAAGGAACACACCCTCGGATGTCATTCGCAGGAGAACAAACGATGGAGTGGAATTATCCATGGCTGGATGCCAATTGGGTCCAAGCCACGACGCAACAGATTCACGAACACCTTCTGGTAGAAATGAGGCGAAGTCAGGCAGTACAGGAAGAAGCAGCGAATCAGGGACAGACCCCTGCACCAAATACACAGCAATGTACTCGGGTTTGGTTGGATGCTCAAAATATACAGACTACTCGACCCACTCCAAAGTTGGATTGGAAGAGATTGGGACCATGTAAAGTCCTCCGAAGGGTGTTGCCGTTCGCTTATGAATCGGAATTGCCCGCGTCAATACAAATCCATTCAGTTCAACCTGTTTCCCTTTTGGACACAGTGGTGGATGATCCCCTTGTTGGACAATGGATAGAGCACCCTCCTCAGGCAGAAGTTGATGGTGAGGAGGAATATCAGGTGTCTAGTGTTGAGGATAGCCGGGTATACCGGAAACAATTGCAGTAGTTCATACGATGGACAGACTATTATTCTTTAACATGGGAACCCGTGAAGTTTGTGGATGGCCCGCAAGCAGTCCATGAGTTCCTTCAAAGATACCCACGGAAGCCAGGACCATTGGAAAATGTTCTCGGAGGACCTCCAATCTAGGAGAGGGATACTGTGACGGTTCGGGAAAAGCATATAGGTATTTAAGAATTGTGAGCGGAATTCAGGGACGGTGTGGGAGGAATTGTGTTACGGCAAGGTGTAGATGTTGGGAGACGCGTAGGATACGGCGAGATGGTGGCGGTATGAGTCGCGATGATAAGGAAGTGGTCTGAGGTGTTGCGACGTCGGATGATGTGGCGTGGTTGTTCTGATAATGAGTTATGTTGGTGGTGTGTAAAATCATGGGATGGGATTCGGATGGTACATGGGAGCATGAGGAATGGTTCGAGGGTGGAAGGCAAATTGTATATGCAGAGAGTGTTGTTGGCATTGGAGGAGTTCCGTTTCTTCTCTCTTTACATGGTCTCTTGTATAGCAAACCAACTTACGACTTTGACACAGCTTCGACTCTGGCCCTGTTCTGATCCCTCGAAACGAACTTCGAGCGCCCTTGTCTTGTGTATGATATCACATTATTTGTTTCCAATATCACCTGCGACGATCTTGCCCGTTACAGATGGAGATGATGGTGATGGCGATGGCAATGGTGACAGTTATAGTAATCATAGTCCTAGAAGTACTTAGACAAGTAGGTTGGCTACGTCAACGTCAGCATAAAAGCTTCTACAGACTTAGAGCCTTCTACTAGCCAAAGCATCCACAGACCTAGAGCCTTCTATTAGCCAAAGCTTCCACAAACTTAGAGTTTTCCTTCGGCCAAAAGCTTCCCGTGGAAAACACTACTCCTCCCGAATATGCTCCTGCATGCTCATTCTAGAGACTTCATGAGTTGCAGACGCCAGGCACCAAGAGGCGTGAGGCAGGTGGAGTGTGGCGAGCAGTGTTTGGTGGGTGGCGTGTGGCAGGTAGCAGGTGGCAGGTGGCGTGTAGCGGGAGGCCAAAATCATTACGTCGGTGGATATGATTGTCTGAACCATATCTTTTGTGCAGCCACCGAGACGAGATCTCACAATGCCTCACCGTCATGGTGTTGACAATTGTATTCTTAGATTCTGCAGGAAAGGTAGATAATTGGATCTTGGGGAGAGCAGATCTCCGACTCAGATATTCCAGTAGAATCTGTAGTCCGCTTGCCATCGATTGTAGGGGTATGTGTGCACATTTGGTCTGGGGCTGATGGTGATGATTGCGATGGCGATGGCAATGGCAGTAGAGATGGTGTTGGTGATAGTGTTGGTGATGGTGATCTTACTACCAGAAGCACTTAGACAAGTAGGTTGGCTACCTCAACGTCAGCATCGAAGCTTCCACAGACTTAGAGCCTCCTATTAGCCAAAGCTTCCACAAACTCTGAGTTTCCCATCAGCCAAAAGCTTCCCCTTCAAAACTCTACTCCTCCCGAAGCGCGGCTCACTCAAGTAGGCTCTCAAGCAGGCCATCAAGCAGGCTTTCAGGCAGGCTCTCGAGCAGGCTCTCAGTCGCCAGTGGGCTCTCAAGCTGACTGGCAGTGATACTGTGTACAGTACCGGTATAACAGCAAAGTCTGCAGGCAGTAAAGCCAGGTATAGGCCCATCTCCGGCTGCCAGCCATATATAGGTCCATAGGCCCACGCGTACATCTCTATGAAGCGACTATAGAAGACTATAGGGTGCACATCGCGCAGGGGTCCACGGGAAGCTTGCTATGAACTGCACGTGTGCACGTGCGCGCGTAGCGCAGCCTATAGTCGATTTGCACTTTTCCCGATGTGGGGTACTCTTCTCCTGCACTAACTGTTCCAGAGTTTAAAGACATCCATTCCACTGAACTTGGCTGGAATGCGACGACTGAGACTGTAATTGATGGCAGTGAGATATGTTCGGATTCAATGGTGGACCTAAACAGTCTGTTGCGTAATAGGATCTGTGGTGCTACAGACTTTATACAAGCTCACTATAACTGGCTGATGGTAAGGCTCACAAGTCTCCTGTATATATCTTGAGTCTTTCTCCTTCTCTCTTCTCTCTGTACCTTAAGTCTATATACAAACACGGTTCTCCACTCAACACAGCTGTTACTTTGGATGCTAGAAAGACTTGATTGATTGACTGATCTTCTTGAGGCTAGAAGGCCCGTATATATACAGACTTGACTCCTATATCCATATGCATATCTGAATTCATATCTATATCCGTTTGCACATCCGTTTGCACTGATATGAGCCGCTCTGCCTATTCTCGAAACACCAACTGCTTAAGAGCCAGCAAACGGACCTCAGGCTCACGATGCAGGTACACATGCAACAACAACCAGGCAGTCGGAAGCGTGTGCATATGCACGTGCTCAGACATTTAATATTTCGGTTATTATTCAGACTGCTCCTCAAAATCTCGAATTATTCAACCTACCGTCGTTCTCAAATTATTATTTAAACTACCCTCTATCTTTTGAGTTTTCTCTACGTTGAAAATGGTTTTCTAACCTGAAGTTTCTGAGGTTGCGATGTCCGTTACGTTTGCTCTTTCGCTTGTCGTTGGGGCGCCTCTCACAGCGCGGGTGAGTGGGAGTTCAGTCATCCAGCAAATAGAACTACTACATCAACAGCATCTAAAAGGCCTTGGACTGGCCGAAGGCTGATGCTTGGGCTGCGGCATGACAAGTGTATGTTCATTCTGGTAGATGGGAATTCCTTCTATGATTGTACGAGAGAAAAGAATTTAATGTGATTGAAATTCGAATGGTCATAACTATCCATTTACTGCACACAAGAAGGGCGTCGCTTATCATCCATCATACAAGATAGCAAGTGACTATGACCAACTACAAACCGAAACGGCAGACAGAATCCTTCGACAATGCCCTATACCTATAGCCATCCCTGCCGCTCCAAAGATGACCATATCAGCACTAATATATCCCTCAATCAGCATCCATTTCCATTTATTAGAGACATCGACCAGTCCACAAACCTGACTAGTAACAGAAACCCCAATTTTGGATCTTGCCACATTTTTTGCCATACGCGCAGCAGGTAGTCCAACAACAATAACCCCAACCGCCGCAAACTTTACCGAACCAGACATCGCAGGCCTGCGCAGCAACATCTGGATTGACTGCTTCGACTTCGCGGTCGTTAGAGGGAATAGCAGGCGTTGTATCAACTTTGTGGTTGTCAGAGGGAATGGCAGGCACTGCGACAACACTAGTGCTAGAGAAGGCGAGAAGGAGCATGACACTGGGGAGAGTGAAGCGCATTTTGCTGATGATGGTGGTTGGTTTTGTGAAGGCGATGTACTTGTGAGTTCAATTGATGGGGCAAGTGCTAACATGGATCTTATATACAGCATTATTTACGTCTTGTGACGCTCTCATAAAATGGCATGCGCAGTAGAAGCATTTCCACCCCAACGAATGCACCGCCAGCCGTCGCCGAGAGAGCAACTGACAACTGTGAGTATCACAAAGGTTAATATTTCCTCTCTAGCAATCCGTGTGGTATACAAACATTGAATACTCTGCCAGTCGTCATCAAGAGCGGAAGTGACCGGCTACGAGGCTAATTCTTCCTTCTCCGGCAATCTGCATGGTATCCCACTACCGGAATAAGATCACTTTACTTGAACTATCGTGCGAAATGCCATAGAGAATCCGTGCGCACGCGCAGTAACAAAGCTTAAAGATCATATATGTAAGCAGTCTAGGCGGGTACTTACAGCTCTTCCAGTAATTCTTCAACCAAACGTAGGCATAAATGATATATATGTAGCCAACCGAATATTTTGCATGCGAGGAACTTTGCATTGACGGGCGCAAAGTACTTCGGTCCGGACGAATACAGACTAGCAGGAGTTTAATAGGAAATTCTGAGCGCTATTGAAGTTCAATCTTACGGACAGTTACTGCAAACTTGCAGTTCACATTACACGATGCGTACACATGGTTCCCTCCATATTGCAAAAGGGACGTGATTCACAGAAACGTCGTCGAGTGATTCTCCTGCATAAAAAACCAAATTAATTCATGCGCACGATCTCGTACAACAGACTGTTGTGATGAATTTAAGCTTCCATAACCAATATCTGCATGCGCAGAGCCCATATATACTGTAGCCAAGCACATTATGTTATTATGTTTAATGTATATGCATCGTTGCTCCGAAGCCGGCGTCCATCTCTTCAAGTCTCAAACGATATTGGTCTTGTGTCTCACTTCAATAGCTAAATGCGAGACGGTTAAATAACACTTTGTGTCCGTTCCATTCATGCTACGTTGCGATGTCGGCAACCTTCTTAAATAACGCGCAGACTGTCTCGCGTTCCTTGATTTTCAGCAGCAAAATTCAGGTATCTACTGAAGTAGGTAGTACACCTGTAATAGGCTTGAATGAAGCAATATTGCAATATGTCACAGTATCGATGTCGATAGTTAAATTGCGACAGCAAGTTAAATGGTGCCAAGAATTGTATGCCAGCATAGACAATATCAGGGGATCAGTTTTCAACGCAGTCGTACAACGTTAACAAGTTGGGCAAATCCAACTCTAAAGTTTTACATTTACCTCTTAAGTGGTTATGTACTCATGAGAGAGCGGAGGGATATCACGAAAACGTCACAGATAGCGATAGATACTAAGATGCGCTAGAGCCTGGGGTAGCCCGAGGGTGGCTCCACTCCTGTACCCAGATGCCAGGTTGTTTTGTTTAACTTTAAACGTTCCCACACAAACTTCTATACTATAAAAGGTGGTCAGAATGGTTGCAAGATTATGAATAAGGGTGTCACGTATTATCCTCATCTTCTGAGGAGGTTTGGGTCTACCTTGATACATAATAAGTGCGTGGCTTGACTGTACATGTTACAATGTGAACTTCTAGTCTCGCATCCTCGAACCGACATCTCAGGCTTTTCGCAGAATCGGCAGTCTGTCTCCCTATTTCATCTAACTTAGAGTCCTCCTGGTGTCAGTTGTCGATAGTTAGAGCAAACACCCATTTCTCCAAGGTAGTTTACTAGCTACCACCTAATATAGATTCTTCTAAGCTTCAAGTTGAAATAGTGAAGCATCATAACTCGTAATCCAACTCACATTTGGAAGTTTAATAAGTCCTTTCTCTCCGAGCAAATTCCCAAGAACCCGCTGAAGTACAAAACTAGCTCTTCAACATCCGGGGCTACCTCAACTGTAGTTTGAATTCTAAGGTCAGGCTTGACCCAATCCATTACCTTAACACCGGACACCTGCTGGCATTTCTCAATGATCTCATCGGTGCTCGGTGGAGAACCTTGATTATCCTCTCGCACAATTACTTTGATGATCTTTTGTACCCCTCGATTTCTTAGCCAACTTAAAATCTGGAAGAAAACATCGCTATCCTGGGTCTGAGTGCGCGCGCCGAGGACGAAGTGACTGTAGCCGTCTAGTACCATCCTAAGTTTTGGCAAGTGGACATATCGTAGAATTTGTTCAAAATTGGGTCGTGATATAAGCAAATCCTTCTACAGCTCTCGACTAGCAAAGCTACTGAAATCAAATTGTATATAGCGACCTGTACATTACTGCATTTTTAGGTGGTTACCAGTGCGCATTAAGTTAATTTTAGCAGAATGACTCGCCTTCGAAAAAGATCCGTCTTCATCAGTGCTCGCTTGGTTTTTTCGGGAGTTGGAAGTTTCATGCAAGCTCTTATGAGGATGTATTAAACTTTATATGACGTAAGTGATTCCAGGCCCCCTTTCTAACAATACCATTGATGGAGGGATGAAGCTGCAGTGTTTTACAAATTCTTCTGCATGCCTGTCTCTGTCGTCGTTGGGTTTCCAACGTGGAACGTCAACTGCTAGGTGGATTAGAGTATTGCCGAAAATGCCCATGGTCTTCAAAGTTTCGTCTTTGACTAAGTCTAGGTCCACGAATAGCAGTACATCAGCCCCCATCCAATATATGGCGCTGCGGATGAAAGAAACGTGGAAGTGTGAGGGCTCTGATAATGTCTGAATCTCGCGCGCAACTTCTAGTCTTCGAGTATTTCACAAGCATTTTTAATGTACCCATTGGCATTGCGACAGGTTGGCTTCCATATCTGTATCGCTTGATCTAGCGGTGTCTGTAGACTGTTATTTAATTTGCCGAGCATTGCAGGGCAGTTCGCTAGTAGCCATTTTATAAAATTGCCACTGTTGGATTCGTTGCATGTTTTCTGGGTGGGCTCCTGGGGGTGGAGAAGGTTTGAACCGTCGAACCTTTCTTCTAGGTGTTAATATCCCTAGGTATTGCTATTAGCTAATATAATAGGCATTGAACTAGCTGTGAGAAGTCGACGCATATGCTAAAACAGCCCTTGGCGCAACTCGCTCTGATTCATTCCCTAGTGCTAACTGCATGAATGAGTTTGTCGATTAAAAAGTATCTCTAAATACTAGAGGCTTAGCCTTGTTGCTGGTTTGCTGCTCGTTGTCGTGCCTTGCGTTTGTGTCGGTATGTCGACTTCTAACATAGCTGGACTGCGAGCTGCGAGATGAGCAATTGAGGTTATCTACTCTATTGCATTGACATCCGCACCGTTATCAACTAAGAGTCGAACAATACTAACTTACTCAGTTTCTACAGCTTTGGTGCCTGGCGCCTGCAACTCTGCAAGTCTCTGGATCGAGCATGCAGGAGCATACAAGGGAGCATATAGTCAAGTGAGATTGGGAGTGTCTTGCCTCTTGAGAGTGTACTTGGGAGCGTAGAGCCAAGTAGGCTGGGAGTGTGTCATCGAGAGCAATTGGGAGTGTATTTGAGAGCATGCTCGGGAGTGTACTTGAGAACGTACTCGGAGGCGTACTTGGGAGCGTCTTAAGTGCTAACTTGGGAGCGATAGTCAAGCAGGCTGGGAGTGTCATCGAGTGCAATTGGGAGTGTACTTGAGAGCGTGCTCGGGAGTGTGCATGAGAGCGTCTTGAGAGCTTACTTAGGAGCGTATAGTCCAGCAGGCTGGGAGTGTCATCGAGAGCAATTGGGAGCGTCCTTGAGAGCATGCCCGGGAGTGTACTTGAGAACGTACTCGGAGGTGTACTTGGGAGTGTCTTGGAGCTTACTTGGGAGCGTATGTCAAGCAGGGTGGGAGTGTACAATCAAGTGAAATCAGGAGTGTGCTTCAGAGCGTACTTGGGAGCGTGCAATGAAATGCATTTGGCAGATTGGTTTCAAGCTAGTTGAAAGCACGATGATGTATAGTATCAAGCGCACATAATCGCATGCGTATCATAGTAATCTAGTCAATGCGCAGGTCCATAGGACCTTACAGTGCCACACGTCAAATATGCTATGGATTACGGATCCAAAAACAGCTTCTCTATGTGTTACGCGTCGCGTAAGGTCATTTTTCCCGGTGCAATCAAGGGCTACAGCAGTACACAGATGGTACCATTTGCCTTCTCGTAATGTCCTGGTATGCCCGCCAATCACGGAGAAAATTGTCTAAGTGTATATGATACTTTGGCAGTTGTTTGGCACTGAAAGTTATACTTTGATTCTAGGGCGTCTGGGGTAGTGGGTGTCTTGGAGTCGCCAAATTCCACTGGTGCAGATGGAGGTCGAGGGATGATCTCTGAGCCATCAAGCCCATGCCACACATTGAAATGCTTCAGAATATCCTTTCCTTCGATGGCCTACTGATGGTAGTTGTGCTAACTGAGCTTCGCAAGCGCGGTCGAAATCAACATCTGAATGACAGTACGGGACACAGAGTCAATCCAGATAAACGGTAGAGGATATGGAATAACCTAAGTAACTAAACAGCAGTAGGGGAATTGAAATCAACCCAAACAAACAGTAGTGGACACGGAGTCAACCCATATCAACTGTAGGACACAGAGAGTCAATCCAGACAACGGCAGCGGACATGGAATCAACTCAAGCAAACAGTAGAAGACCGGACTCAATTTAAACAATAATAGGGGACACGGGGTCAACCCGAAAACAATGGTAGTGGATACGCAATCAACTCAAGTAAAGGTTAGAAGACCCAGAGCCAACCCAAAAATAACTGCAAGGGACACCAAATCTACCCAATGATGTAGTCATCATGAAGTCAATTGCGCTGACGCTATGAAGTCGTCACAGAGGGTGTCTTCACGAAATCGATCAGAGCTGCCGCAAAAAATCACAACTCAGAGGTGGTCGTCACAAAGTCATCTGAGAAGGGATTGCCATCACGCAGTCAGCTCAAGTAATTGCAGGGCCTCTCAACCGATCGATTGATGGAGGTCGATTTCCGAGAAAGTGCAGGGCTCACAACCTGTTGACTCACGGATGTTGCAATCTGTGCGGAGAACTCATGAATCGTCTCAATTCTAAAGAGCCAAAAGAGGCAGCGAAAAAGTTCGAGTATACAATATTAAGATAACAATACTGAGATCGGGAGCCCCTGGAATAGCCAAGCAATGATATGATACCTGGTGAAGTTCTCTGGCGAAAGCTTGTATTTCTGTCAGCATGAGTTTATCCCCTACATCGTAACTTTGGCATTCCCGGCCCGTTTGGCAACCGACTCCCCACCTGCAAATATTTAGCGATGCAACCACAACTCTGTGAGGGTGGCCTGGGAGCATTATAAACTTACTTTCTTATGTCTTGAGAGCATTGTGGCAAAAATTAAGGACTGTACAGGAATGGGGTGGCGATAAAAAGGGCAGTTATTGTTGGGAGGGTTGTCACAAGACCAGCTCCCCAAAAACCTGAAAATGTCACTGTGCAGCCCAATGGACAACTCTTTGCATAACACCCCAAAATATCCTTCAAAATTAGTGCTAAGGACATGCTCAGAAGTTCCAACATCATTACACTGAAGGAATTCCATTTGCAATTTGCCCGAGAGTTGAGGCTTGGAGGGGGGGATACCACTCCCTATTGCACTGTGCTTACAGGCAACAATGCTAAAACCCACTTGGGCAAAACTTCAAAGGGGGCATATCTTTACCTATCAGTCAGAGCAGGAGTCATGGGCAATTTTCAGTACACCTTGAAAAGGCAAAGTACCTGGGATGGTGGTTTTGCCAACAGGAATGCACAGCCAGAAATGTCAAATCTCCACCCAAACTTTGCTAAGCATGTTCAAAATGCATGTAGCTGTGGTATCTCAATAATGAAAGGCATTGTTTTGTGGAATTGAATCAACTATAAACAAGGAAGGTGGGTTGTGGTGTATAGACATACGGTGGATTGACAGTTCAGAGAGCCAATTTAGAAGTGGCAGTAATATTAACAAAGTTACATCACATATACTTAACAATTCACATTGGCAGAAAGCTTTATTTGCAACTACAGATGACTTGATAGAAAGGACAGAAATCGATGACCATTGTTGGACGTGTGGTGCGGTGGTTACACAGGTGGCCTGTATGAGTTGGGATTCATTATGTTCAATGGGATACCATGTTATCACTTGCAATGGCTAGGCTGATATATGATCCTGGATGATTTTGTTGCCAATTTTGCTTAGCATAAGGGAGTCACCAGGCATATAAAGTATGTGTATGCCCATATATGCAGTGGGAAAAATTCCCATAAACAATGTGCAGCTCATAGAGATGCTGTTCCTGGGATGGTATCCAATGGTATAGTAGACAAGTGGCACTATGCACCGCCACAAACCAGTGCATTCACTTGATACCTATGCTACACAGGCAAATATCTGCACTTGGTACTCGACATAACAGCATATCCTGCATACTTGGTTCCACACTTCGAAATGCAATTTATTGCACACTGCTACACACGCTCCCAAGCACACTCTCAAGACACTCTCAAGAATGATCTCAAGGCATTAGATTAGCTGGCAAGTCCATACACTTCCAAGTACACTCCTGAGTACCCTCTCAAATACACTTCCATATATGCTTCCAAAAACCCACTGCCCAATTCCACTTGATGGCACACTTCCAGTCTGTGTACCTGGATGATCTCAAGTGCACACTCAAGACGCTCACAAATATGAAATCAAGATGCTTCTGAGTACACTTCTGAATACACTCTCAAGTATGCTCCCAATTGCACTTTACTGCACACTCCCAGCCTGCTTGGCTGTATGCTCTGAAACATGCTCTCAAGCACTCTAGCATGATGAGCTTGATCGCACTCAATTGTACACAGTCAGCATGCATGACTGTATGCTCCCATGAACACACTGTACACTCCCAGTGTCACGGCGCAAGAAGGTACGAAGGTACTTCGGAAAATATAGAAGAAAGATATGGAAGGTGTGGAAGGAATTGTGTTACGGAAAGGCGGAGACGTTGGAAGACGCGGAGGAAGCGGC
>Ga0307515_10001711_pt1 | contig 48897 bp, 38 predicted proteins | sample 17_EM_MG_FD_194513 | JGI IMG/M metagenome (GOLD analysis project Ga0307515, IMG submission 194513) | Populus trichocarpa ectomycorrhiza microbial communities from riparian zone in the Pacific Northwest, United States - 17_EM | ecosystem: Host-associated > Plants > Roots > Unclassified | place... | reverse complement strand
ATACAGATGATGTCAGGGCTGCCAGTCTCCTCAATTCTGCAGTGTAAACAGAATCGCCACGACGGCACATGTCTAGAATTGTTCCAAGCAATAGGCCGCTTCCACCCTTCATTCATTGAAGCCCACCAAGCATCGAAGATGATTTGCAATGTAAGGTCCCTCAAATCGCGAATAAAGACACGTTCATTTTTGGAAGAGATCATAACCTTGAGCAATGTGGTGTTCAAAGATTTTGTATCGGACATGGCGGTAGAAATTCGGATGCTGGGTATTCCGACTCGAGAGACTGCAGGAAATACCGATACAGTAAAGCCGACCCCGGGTTCTTAAATATTGACTCTACAGCTACAAGGAAAATAATCAGATCAGTAAGACATTGCATGCATATTTCTGAAGTTGAATACAAGGACAGATTGCAACGACTGACCACTCAAAACTCCAGTTAGGTCCGGCATAATGCGGTTAATTGATGTGTAGGGTTCGGAGCCTTGACGCTCCGTGGGTGCTGAATTGTAGGAGGCTGACGCGATATCGTCACTTGCATTTTTGTCAACAAACGCTGTCGATAGAATCATTGTGGTTTATCTGTGTTCCATTCCGGTTAGATCATCTACGATACCAGCGCACAAATCGGTGACGCTCAGTTGACGCTCATTGTTGGACATGGTTACGATCTCGTCGTAAGCATATTTGCGTAGAAAGGCGGCTAATAGTACGATTCTAGATCATTGTGGTCGCATAGCCCCTTGATTTTCCAAGACGGAAGGCCTAACATCGTTGATGATGCGTTGACGCTCATTTTAGGGAATATTGACGATGTCGTCGAAAGAATGTTTGCCAAGAAAGACGGCTGATAGTTCGATCTTGTGTTAATGTCGCCCCACTGCCCTCGGATTTTTCAAGATTCATGGCCAAAAGTTGTTGACACTCCGTTGACGCTAATTTTTAGGGCATCATGACGATGTCGTCGAAAGGATTTTTGCCTGGAAAGGCGGCCGCTAGTTTGATTATATGCTAATGTCGCCGCACTGCCCTCGGATCTTCCAAGATGCATGGCCAAAAGTAGTTGTCGCTCCGTTGAGGCTCATGTTTAGGGCATAGTGACAATGTCGTCGAAAGCATTTCTGCCTAGAAAGACGGCCGATACTTCGATTATGTGTTAATGTCGCCACACTGCCCTCGGATTTTCCAAGATGCATGGCCAAAAGTCATTGACGCTCCGTTGACGCTCATTTCTAGGGCATAGTGACGACGTCGTCGAAAGCATTTTTGCCTAGAAAGACAGCCGATAGTTCGATAATGTGTTAATGTCGCTGCGCTGCCCTCGGATTTTCCAAGATGCATGGCCAAAAGTCGTCGACATTCCGTTGACGCTCATTTTTAAGGCATAGTGACAATGTCGTCGAAAGCATTTTTGCCTAGAAAGATGGCCGATAATTCGATTATGTGTTAATGTCACCGCACTGCCCTAGGATTTTCCAAGATGCATGGCCAAAAGTTGTTGACACTGATTTTTAGGACATAGTTGCGATGTCGTAGTAACCGTTTTTGGCTAGAAAGGCAGCCGATAATGTGACTATGGCTCAATGTAGCCGCACAGCCCTAGAATATTACATGATACAAGGCCAAAAGTTGTCGATGCTCCATTGACGCTCATTTTTAGGACATAGTAGGGATGTTGTTGCAAGAGGTTTTGCCTCGAAAGGCGGCCGATAGCGCAATTATGGGGGAATGTTGCCGCACAGCTCATGCATTTTCCACGATGCAAGGCCAAATGTCGTTGACGCTCTGTTGAGGTTCATTTTCACCACATAGTAGAAATGCTGCCTCCACCATTGTTCCATAGAGAGGCGGCCGATATTTTGATTATGACGTACTGTAACCGCGCAGCCTACTGGATGTTTCATGAGCCAATGCCAAAAATTGTTGACGCTCCGTTGACGCTCATTTTTAGGATGAGGCAACGAGCGTGTCATTTACCTTCTTCGCAAAAACGCCGACCTCTACATCCACTTTGGAAGGATGTGACAATGCAGCCCATTGATTGCTGAATGTGTACGACTCAAAATCGTTGACACTCTGTTGACGCTCACATTACTCACATCGAAACAGCCTTTGTTCACTCAATAATTGTATGCAACCAATAATATACTCATTTTTGACCTCCATTATTGTGTTTGTATGTATTATCATTTCCATACAGGAGTTTTGTTAGCACTCAATTTCTGATCAACTGCTATCTACGCTATCTGAGTGAGAAATGACGTTGCCCTATCACATTCCCGCGCTTTCGGCTGGCAATTGATGGCATGTGGTTCATTTCACTAGTTTTTGGTAAATATAGCTCGACTTCCTCACCATTCCTTATCCAGCTCCTTCTCCTCGATTTGCATGACATACCATAAGCAATTTCAAATATCTCAACCATGTGCACCAGGTCTGTGCGGCGAGTTATGCTGTTGGATACATGGATGAATTTAGCATGATGGTTGTCGTTCAGATCAATTCGTCATGCACACTGACCGCTCCTTCTATGACACGTATGACATCACTCACTCAAATTTTGTTAGCACATTTTGTCACTAATATTGCTTTTGCATTGTCACTTCACAGTCACTTGCAGAAAGAAACTGCACATTTTGGCCGTCTGAAAGTGCTATTTGGATTCTAGAACCTTCACATGGTGCATTCGACCCTTGCACATGCACAGACGCATTATCATGTCTCACAACGTTGTCACTGAAATCAAGAAAAGCTGACACGTAGCGAAATTGGTAAACAACTTGCTCTTCACTGTGATCGGACGTCAAGAATTACAGTTTGCATGTCTATTCTTCCGCAGCCGAAGGAGCCGTCACTGTCTTTTTGTCGGAATCCGATATCTATATAGTAATTAGCTGGAGGCTATCTGCCGGGGTAAAAGCTTACTGGTTCAACAGAACTTACAGGTTCAACTGGCATCGCTTTCAGCAACGTTGACGAATCGGGCTCCGCAGCTGGTTCACCGCTAGGTATGCTCGATTTTGACTGCGGCTTCACTGATGCTAGCCTGATATGACTACTTCCTGGTCGAGAAGTCCCTTGCGGCCTTTGCGATATTCCGTGGACAATGTCAACACTCACCACAAGCTGTCCAAATGTTGTCGGTGGAGGTGCCAGAGCTTCATCATTCGTTTGCAGCTGAACTACTGCCAGAACCTTAGATTCGAATGTGCCATACTTCTTATCTCGTTCACGGAAGTAGTTGGCTGCATCCTCCCACCCCGGTTGAGTCAATTGTTGAGCTTCATCTGCTTCTGCCAAAACCTCTCCGTGCACCGCTTTACCATTTTGTTGATTGTGCCCATCACCCAGCCGGGTTCGTCATCTTCGCTCAGCTTGCCCCACTCAGTCTCATTATCATACTCGTCTTTCCCATCCTCCCCATCGTCAGAACTTGCAAGATCACTCAGACTGTCTCCGATAGTAACCAGCATCTCCTCGAACGTCTTTTCGGGCTCGCTGTACGTCAATCCCGCGATTTCAGCATGCTTCCTATTGTCCTGCTCTTGCTGAAACGCTGCCTCTGCGTCTTCAACTCGCTTTCTTGCGACAGCGGTCTCTCTCACAACATAATCCTCGATCCATTTCTCTTTCTCTTAGTTGCTTAAGAAGTGCGTTTTTCGTCGTTTCTCTGCCGCAAGCTTCATTTTGGATCTCAAGCTGCGCAATGCCCCAAGTGCTCGGACTCTCTCTGCTTCCAAGCTGCTCTTGCCTTCATTCACATGATGATGTCGTTGGGTTGACCGCTTTGTCGATTTGCCGTATCTCCCAGCAGGAAGTGGCCAAAAGTTCTTTTTCGGAGCATTGACCATTGTAGTTTGCGTGGAATTTGGTGTTGGGCGAGATGTTGGATGTTGCAAGTTATGGACAATATGAAGGCAAGCTGTGTCTTTTATGTCAAGGTTGGTATGTTTACTCATCTTGAACAAAGCAAAATCTCGCTTTTGAGATTCCATAACTCAGGAATAGTGACGCTAACCGTACAACATGACATGATTGTTAGCGTCATTTTGATGCAATATCACGGGGATTATTTGAGACAAACATCAGCAGACGTCCTTTCCGTCGAACAACGTCGTATTAATGTATAGCGATTAGCCGATTCCGGCTGTCATACACCGCAGTTTATCCCTGTGACCAAACAAACAACATCAGGCTGACTTTTTGCAAATTGCGGGGCAGTGGGAAACCCCTGCAACTTGCAGCCATACTCAGCAGGATTCATCTTGAGCATAACGATCATGTTGGCTGCTACTTATTCCATTCTGACGAGAAGCTGACTATATAGTCCTCAGGGCTTCCCACTTCCTCTCGTTATCATCTTCCTCTCCTATTCCTCACCAGCACATCATGGATGCACAACCACCTCCGCCAGGTGAGAGCGGATTGAATACCGGCCGATTGGCGGGCGCTACAACAAATACGGACATTCTTGGCACACAACAAGAGCGCAGACACAAGTTAGTTCACCGCGATGCTGCCAATGCAGCCACCAGACATATGACCCAGGATGCACATTTAAAAATTGTCCGCAAGATTCGAAGCAGGAAAAATAAGAAGCAGCATGTAGTGGGATGTGAGTATAACCATATCGAGGCAAATGGCAGTCAGTAAACTGAATAACATACAGCGGGTGTCTGTAGAGAGCTACGTAACGAATTTATCGCTGCCTGTAATGGGAAACCTCCATGGTCGCCAAAGGCATTTGTCCGCACAGTCCGGAAAATCGAACATCACGATGTTGTCAGCTCTTGGATTTTGGCAGATGAATTTCCTGATAAGCATCCCCATGAGTGGACAGAGCAGGCATTAATCACCTTAGAGGAGGCCACGGAAGCGTAGATGGTAGAGGTAACAGCCGAATTTCATTGTTAGAAGCAGCAACTAATGTCTTGTAGGTTTTCAACATGTCTGCAACTATGGCAAGGCAAGGAGGGCGGGTACAGCTGGCACAGTCCGACATGCACCTGGCATTGAATATAGCCAAAATGGCCAAAGAAGGCTTTTCGCGCACCGCAAACGAGGAAACGAAATACCTCATTAAGCTACCACGAGCCGAGGTCCGAGAAGAGAAGAAGCGGGGTGTCGAGTGTCCTGGGCACAAATAGGTGAAGGCTGGGATACAAAGACACCCGGCAATGCTTTGTCAAAACCAAACGTCCGGCTGCCTTCCTGGCCAGAATGGCACCGCAAAGAATCCGCAGACATGCTGGAGACGCAATAGAACAGGTGCACCTCCACCCGACCAACACAGAGAGCGGACTCCAGAGCTGACTCGACCACTGCCCGGCACGCCACCCACCCCAACCGGTAACACTTTCTGGGTTCAACTTTCTCAAATCGTCAATTTGCCTGGCTGATATATGAATTCGAATACAGCTCTTCCGTGTACGGGATTTTTCGATGATGAGGATACCGAGCACGATACTGATTTTGATCCAGATATGCTGCCTGATGACGGTTAGTACACTCTCTGTGGTGTGGTAATGCAGCTAACAATCATTTCAAAGACAACAGCAGCGGATTGAGCGATCCTGCAACTAATGACGAGCATTGAGCGAAAGACACGGGATTTTGGAGATTATCATTAAATATATCTATGTATTATTAAAGAACAACGTAGTGATCAAGAAGAAAGTAAACAAAAACGCCAGAAAGGCAGCCAAAACAATGTGAATGATGGACTGTGCCAAATTAAATGATTGCATATTGTGAATACAGCCATGGCAAAATGAGTGTCAACGGAGCATCAACGATTTTTGGTCATGCGTCCTAGGAAATCACACCTCCGATAGATTGTAGTCAGTCATAGAGGAGTTTTTGGCTGCCTTCATAGGCCAAACAGATTGCAATACCCTCCCTGCCCAATCATGAAAATGAGCGACAATGGAGCGTCAACGATTTTTAGTCATGCGTCCTGGGAAATCACGCCTCCGATACGTTGTAGTCAGTCATAAAGTAATTATTGGCTGCCTTTATAGGCAGAACAGATTGCAATACCCTCCCTGCCCCATCATGAAAATGAGCGTCGACGGAGCGTCAACGATTTTTGTTCATGTGTCCTGGGAAATCACACCTCCGATAGGTTGTACTCAGTCATAGAGGAATAATTGGCTGCCTTTATAGGCAAAACAGATTGCAAGACCGAATATCGTTGACCCTCTGTTGACGCTCTGTTGACGCTCATTTTCAGGATGTGGTTGGGCGCGTGAGTATCCTTGTTTTGGACATCAAGGCAGCTAATACGTCGAAAATGAACCGTGACGTACCAATGTCAATATTTTACGATTAACAGTTGCATATCTGAATGCGACCATAAATGTGAAACCTGAAACGCAGAACCAGAGATTGGAACCGATGGGTCCAGCCAAACCCGGCAAATCCCGCGGGTTGAGGGGTACGGGTCCGGGTTTGGCCCGCCAAGAGTCAGCTGTTCGGGTTTTTGGATGGGTCTGGAACCGAACCGACCCGTCTCTGCAGTCCAAACACGGACCGCTGGCGGGTTACCCGCACCCGTTGCTTGCACTAGTATTCCCCTATTGGCCATCATTACCATCATTCTCCCATTACTGTCCTCTACCAAATTCTCCCCAACTGGTTGTCAGATTACTAATGGTATCCCTTGTATACCACAAACAATGGACAGATTGATTCTTAACTACATAATCAGAATGGAATATATGATTCATTGTTGAATATATATGGGTAAGACCAGCTGTAACCAACAGTCATCAATGCAATGTACATTGCTTAAATCAGTATTATTCCATTACTTGATGGAGTCTGGTGTTCTGGCACTCTTTGAAATCTATCACCTGTAGACTTTACAGAACTTTTCGGGTCTTATTTTGTTAGTAGCTCACAATTTCTCATTTCAATGACACGAACCTTATACTCAAGACTCTGTTGAGTAGTCTTCCATATCTGTAAAGGATTGGTAATTAGTGAAACTGCTAGGACCACTTCCAAATATACCATGGAATCATATGATTTTTTTGAATATGTGGAATATCTGAGTGGGATTCCCTTGGATAATATCTGCAGCCTTTTGAACCATTGTGATATACTGTGGCTGGATGGTATTAATTCCTTGTGGTATCTCCTCCAGAAATGCATATTAATACTCATTTGTCCTCTACCCCTGAATACTTTGTTAAAACTGATCTGCTTGGTTGATATTCTGGTATCTAGAATATCCAGATGGTATGGAACAGTTAAATACTTTTCCACAAGCAACTCCTACACATTGTTGCAAGGTTTGATATTGAATAGCACTTGCAATGCTATTGCAGCTAGATCTTCCTATACTAGGATCTAGGTCCTCAAACTGTTCATTTCGTTGAAGCAATTGGTATATCTTCAATACCTGAAGTGATCTCTATTCATACTCCCTGCACCATGCTGTGTTGGCTCTCACCGCCATGAGTCAGTGCTGTTTTTCCACTCAGCTCCTGGTTGGAGCCAGAGCTTTGCACGTGCATATAAGCCGACTCCAGGGAATGACAATTGATTGTGATTGATGGGTAGTTGATTTGAAGTGAAAATCGTACTGCCAGATTGGTGAACTTTCTTTATATATATCACATACAGATCATTTGCAATCTTTTTAAATGCAATTTATCTGCCAAAGTCGGTCCAACCTGACTACAGCATTAATGTTGAAATTGCGAATTGCCTCAAATCTCTAACAACAGTCTGTCTATGCACATGATGGACACTATTCTACATCATTGGCCTGAATTTCATTATCATTTAAATACTGTTAGCAGTAGCAACAGTCGAAACAGCAGTTATCCAGATAGTACTTTCGATCTTTGAGAACATACCGGTATATTTGAGAATAATCCTGAAAGGTTCAGTAAAACAAAGTACTTCGAAAATATTCCATTATTACAATCATACTACAATCTAAATAATTGATACAGCATGTAATAATTTACATACCACAGCCCATTCATGTTGTCATTGTTTCCTTAAACTCGACTTCTTGATTTCATTACCCAGAGCACAGTAAAGTTCATACAGATTCCAAGCCAGATCCTCTTCTTTGATAATCTCTTCAAATTTCTCACTGGGGATAAATCTGCTTGTCAGGTGCTAATATTGGTTCTATTTGATACCCATGCTTTTTGCATAGTGTAAAACCAGAAACATTTTGATGAAATATCCAAGTGTTGAGAAATAAACATTTATCAACCAGGTTGTGGCGATATTATGACTGCATATTGTTTTCAATACTCTTTTTCAAGCTATAGACTTAATAGTCATATGCTGCCAAGACAATATTTTGTACTATTTACAGTAAATTCTAGTAATATTTCAAGGTATTCATTGCTTCTAATGTTCTGACTTTGGATTACTGCTAGCACTGCTCCTTCTCACTGCCAGAGCGATGTGATCTCTTTTTAGTTATATCCTAAGGATGCAACTCCATCAGAAAATTGCACTGTGATTTTCTGCTCTCACAATTCCTTATCTGTATTTTATTTTTGCCATCTCCACTAATCTGTTATAGATGAATCCATGGCGCTTATAATGGTTATCATCTTCATACTTGAGCAGATTTAAGCTTTTATTCTCCAATATAAGACCATTCTTTAGACATTATCAAGTAATAAGCTACAGCTTATAACAGCAATTCCGATCTGTCACATTCCTTTTATCTTGTTCTTGCAGCAGTAGCTGGCACACAGACGAACAGTGCTTTATTGCATTTATTTCAATACCTAATCCCAACTTAGATTGATTGGGAATTACTTCAATGATTTCATTGGTGACCAACTGTGGTTTCCCAATGTCAATCATGAAATCACAATGCATTCCATCTTACTGCCAATGGCTAGGGTCGCTTAAGACCTTGGATCATAAGGTGATGTGATCAATCCCTCAGTAGATTTCTCCTGTGGCCATGACTGTTCAATGACTGGAAGGAGCCCAGACATATGCCTCCATCCTCAAATAACTAGGTATAAGGAATCCATCCACTTGGATATTGTACATTGTCTACTTGGCAGGTAACACAGTCATTATACCATTACTATGCAAATCCTACTAGTTTGATATAATAGGTGTGGTCAATATGTACCTGTCCTGCTGATTATTCTCACATTGAACATTTTCCTGAAGGCATAATACTAAACTGATTAAAAATCAATCCACTTCCATATCAATGAAACACTGCTCATTTGTTGACATGTTGCTAAAGTTCAACCCCACTCATAATAACATGACTGACAATCTAGTATTGCCAAGAATAGATGTTACACATTAGATAATAAGCACTTGTATATCTAATGTATTTGCATTGCAATCTACTAGAATTATAACCACTGCTAAGGGAAAACCCCTAACATGCTAGAATTAATTATATGAATTCTGAAGATATAATACAGTTATATACAGACTAATTAATATTAAAATAAGAATTGCCAGAATGTTAAATACTATTTGGCAGTACACTTAGCTTTAAACAATAATTTTCCACCTTTATTCAATTAATACTATGACTTTTGTACTATCCAGTATGGTGACACATTGTTCAGCTTTATATGCCAAGCATGGGTACATAGTATCCAAGTATGGTTGAGATTGAAATGAGTATGTTAATTATAAAGATATGGATAATATTGTGGTTACCAGTCATATTGGGTATGTAATACAATGTAGTACTAATTTATTGTAATGTTTTTTATATTTAAAATATATAAGAACATTATAGACACTGTATTAGAATAATATGAGTTCCTTATATTATTAAGACTTGAGAGAAGGGAACAGAGTGGTAATAATGAGTCATCCTGATTCTAACCAGCACCCTTTAGCTAATATGTAATATATATACCTAAGACTGAGTAATATAGAACTGGTAAGTATTCTCCATGACACTAACTAATGAAGCTTTATTTATCTATCTTTCAACTGGTACTTCACTGGGAGGAAGTATTTGTGGGTTTTAGGGTACTATACATTTATGAAGTGGGAACTACATAATAATTATCCCAGTGGCAAGCCAATTACACATATTGGAAAACAATATGAATGCACAACTGAATGCAGTGAATACAAGGGTGGTATCTCCATCAATACAGTGGTATGCTATAATCTTAGCTAGTTATATATAATTGAATTGTGAATGACTATATATTCTAGATATTAATGTGATACTCTGCTACAATATTTGATGCTAAACGATATTATAGAATTATATCCAGTGGGGATTAGAGTAGAGCTGCTATAGGAAATTCATTCCATATTCCTGTAGCAGGGTATATATATTGAGTCACAGAAAGTATTGGATAGGAAAAGTTTTCAGCTAATATTTCCTTCCATCATCTGCTACTAGGATCTCAGGTAACTCATCTGATTAATTATCAATGGCAATAAGTACGGTATTTGCATCATTGATACATGTGGCTTTCTACATACTGCACATTACTAATAGATTGTGAGTTTAGCTGGTTACCACAATATTTAACAAAATGGATTGTTAATTATATAAATCAAGTGTGAACAGTATCTGTTCTTGAGATATGTGTACATAAGTAGTATATATACTTGGCCAATAGTGGTATTTCCTTTGAGTATATCTAGTTGTGAGTTGACAAAGTTTCCAGCTACGAAATAAAGAAGTTATTAGGTATCTTTACTAGGTCATATATCTATGGGTAATATACTATTGAGATTAGAAGGTTTGTTTCACAAAATCTACAGATATTGTGCGAAAAAAATTGTGATTTATCATGTGCAATTTCTTATTATCTTCTAAGGTGAACAATCTCACAGATCTACTTGATTTGGAACATATTGTCATAAGTCTGTCCAAACTGTTACCTTTTTGCAAAGAACAAAGTGTATACTCACAGGGTACCAATTAGCAAACCTCACAATGTAATTAGTATATGAAGGTTGCTGTACTGATATTGGCAATGTTGTCAATACAGTCACTATTACCTGTTATTGGTAACTAATAAAGATTTGAAAATTTCCATTTCATTTCCAGCTTGCTTAGTGAGACTTGTATATATAATAAATTCAGGAATACATTATAGCACATACATATACATTCACCTGAACTGAATAGTATTTGTAGTATGATATAGATTGTTAAAGCATCAATCAGTTTCAACACTGGTAAGTTATCAATATTGTAGACTTTAAACTACTATAGTAATTGTGGTATATAAACCTATCATATCCATTATAGAAAAGTTGATATTTCTAAACTTCTGCTAATCTATATTTATTAACTTATGTAGTACATATCAGCAATTCATACAGGGGATGCTCTGACTCCAATTCTTCATAGTAATTTTGAAGTAGCTGAAAGTTTGCTAGTTCCTGACTGTGACTGTAGTATTGTTGAACAATAAAATACTGCATTATATATTTGTGTGATATTTGAAGAATTTCAATCAGTTTAAGAAATACTGTGAAACTTTCTATCTTACTGATCATTTACCTGTGGTATGTTTTGGAACATTGCGATGTATATATATGCAGCTATCGATACTTGATACTTTTCATGACCTTGAAATATCTGTACAGCCAGATGCAGATCATTAAATACATATATATTTTCTTATATACACTTTCATGCTCAATGTTCCAACTCGTAGAGCTTCCAATATACTTACATCACACTGTCGAGATACTCTGAAGTATAATTTCACTGTCCTGTGAAGTTACTGTTTAAACATACTAAATTGTATACATTTAGCCTGGTGTACTGTGTATTTCCCAGTATACTCTATATATACTCAAATGTTTTTTGTTAAGCTTATTTTGCTATACTATTTCTCTTATATTTCTTTTTACATAATACAGATAGTTGCTGCACCCTAGATGTGATTTGTCTAGTAGTAAATAACTGGCAGTGACAGGCAGATAGTAACAGGTAGCAAATAGAAAATATACCTTGAACAGTTCAATAGTTGCAATCATATCATTACCACTTTCAAATCAATATAATTGTACACAGTTGTATAGTTGTCATATTGAGTAAGACAGCATTAATTCGTAACTATCATTGTGCCAATTGACTGTCAAATTCAGTACCTTTCCATTTCAGCTATTGAATTGAAGGTTTGAGTCTACTTTCTATTATACTGGGGCATTTGTGAATATAGGTATTTCTATACTTGTGGATACTATAATTGTATTGCAAATGCAGCTGGCATTAATTGCAAGAAGAGCAAAGTAATTGGAAGTACATTGAAAAAGGTTTCTTAGCTATGTCAAAATTCATTTCACTGTATCTGAATCTTCTAAATACTAAAACTCAGTCACAGTGTTGTTTTCAATATAAAAAAAGCTTAAATATAGAGTTAAGTTTGAGATTGCTGTTAGGAGTGTAGAATAATAGTAAATATAGCATCTATTGTAATAGTTCCGCAAAGTTTTCACCTGATTGGAAACTGTTCTAATTGTCAAAGATTAATAACAAGTTTTGTAAACTAACCTATTTGATTATCTACTCCAGACATCATATCTGAATTCCATTTGAGATTTTCTGTGATTTCTGAGCAATTTGATATGTCTAATTGTCAATATTGATATTATATCTTAATCTACCACAATTGTTGCAAAACTGGTTACTTAGTAAGAGGATCTCTAGCAAGAATCTCAGCATTAGGAAAATAGTAATTGTTCTATATGTCACTGAAGTAATGAATAGGATCAGTCATTGGCAGTATTGATAATGAATTGTCACTGGATTAACATTAAGTGGAATTTACATTCAAGAAACACCATAAGCAAGTAGAATTTATTTGCAATCATTTCAAGCATGCTTCTTAACATGAGGAAGAATAAAGAGAAATCAATATGTAATCTTTTCAAGCCAAAAATCTCTCTTCATATACTGTTTGTTGAAACTTGCTCATCTTCTGTCGTACTTCTTTGTGTAATATGATTCCTGATTCATAGTTATATACATTCCCAGTTACAATATTTTTAATATACTAATACTATACTATCCAATATCACCATATATCAGACTACTTTATAATTATACTAAATAATTTCGCTACTACTATCAACTACTATTGTACTATTTTTATATCTTGCAATGTAAACCACCTTTTGTAACGAATCCATCACTTGCCATCAGTAACGATCTCAATTTCCAGTAATCTCATAATTTAAACCTTTTGCCCCTTTCAGTTCCTCGGTCTTTCTTAACCATTTCCAACAGTCCTAGCTTTCTAGAATATCATTTGTAACGTTTTTAGATGGCCATAAGTCCATTGACAAACTCAACAGGGTCTAATGTCAGACATTCTAAGCCTCTCCATCAAATCGGATATTATATCATGTATGAATTCATGTCGTAATATTCATGAATTTGTTCTTGGTTCTTGTCTCTTAGATGAATCCTGCAAGGCAGGTATGGGGGAACATACTGTCCGGAGTGTAGAACATCATACACTGAATCCCCAAACCAGATCACTTGCACCATATGAATTTGATATGAGACTGATAAGTTAAATATATACACACCTGGTACTATCTGTCAAATCACAGCAAAGGATCCAAGATGTTTCCAATTCAGCTTTTATAATAGTGAATCAATTGATTTATACCTTGCATTGTACCATACCAGATATCTCACAGGAATAATCGAAAGTAGATCTTCCATCTGGTATCTCACAGTAAACCATGATGTGTCACTGTAGCATATTTCAACTCTAAGAGAGTTATCGATATGTGAAGTGATTTGATATATCTTATCCCCTTTAACTGTATAAATGTTCCGGAATGATTTCTCTATATTTATAAATGTCATTGAGAGATTTGTACTCTGAACTAAGAATGTTAGCATCTAGTTGATAGTTTTCCATGACGTGTTATTTGCTTTCAATAATGCAAGGAATAATCACTTTGGCAATTCTACTGTTTGTTGCATATAAAGTCTCAAAGCTATTCCCCAATACCAATGTTTATCAATTCTTGGTAACTCTCTATCTGTATGGAAAATGTTCTTGATAATTTTCTTTCAACCACAAGTCTTTTATACAGCCGGCTTCAGAATATGAATGTAAAATGTCAGCCTTAAACCGAAACAATTGCTGTTTGGTATTAATTATGTTTCACCATCTTGTGAATGAAAGTATCTCCCAGCGCTGTCATGTTTACACCAGTATCATTTCAGACGATGTGTTACTGTTTTGATAGTCAGTTGAGTACAATAAACACTGGGTGGATGTGATTACACTCTAATCACCGCAAAATGGAATCAAATAATATATGTTCCTTGGGCTTTGTAGGCACTAGTGATGATAATAGCACTCAGAATATTCCAAGTTATGACAATGTAAGTAATATTAGGAATGGGTCCAAATTCCCAGTTCGGTTCCAGTTGCGGTTCCACTCAGCACCGGACCATTGCAACTGGTCTTACCATACCAAAAACCCACACCATTGCAATCGGGCCAGTTTTACCCCCAAAAATCTGGCATTTCAACCTCACAACTTTGGCCCCAATTAAGTATCTGAGTTCTGATGATATTGTGACATGATCAATACATAGATTGTGCAGTGTCAGCCGCTCTTTCACAGCACACATTCCGATTTACGATCCGACCAATGTTCATTGAGTCACTATTGAAAACCAGTGAATTTCGCCTAAGATTCTCCTTTGTTCCACCGTAATTCAACCAATATTGGTTGGATCGCAAATCTGAAAGCGGGAGGTGAGAGAGCTCCGAAAACTGCACAATCTATGTATTCAGCATGTAACAATACGATCACAACCCCAAAATTGAATTTCAGCCAGCATTGTAGAAATCATAAAATGGAACTGAGGTCTGGTTCCAACCTGGCCGAAAACCTGTGGGTTCATATCTGGTCCGGGTAGCAACCCAGCACTACAAACCCAGTCCCAGTTCCTTGGTGGGTCCGGACCTGGACCGGGGCCCCTGGTTTGGTTCCAACCCCGACTGCTGCCGGCTAACCCAGAACCTCTGCAAACACTAAATGTCAGGAGTTTTCTGCAATGACAATATTGAATTAATCGATAAATATTCTGTTTTACCATCTCACTACACAATTATTTATAAATTTCAGTTGATGTCGCAGCAACTTCATGGTGATCAGAGAGGGCTTTATCATTGCATTTATAAATTATCCCTTAATGTGATTTATTATACTCTGGCAATTATAATGTACCTGTATATAGTACCCTCACTACTTCAAACGTTACTTCAGTTATTGTAATTCTGTTAACTGCTACTTTCTCCAATCGGAAAGAAAACTCTCTCTGGTGACATATCAGTTCTGTAAGGCTGAATGGAATGATTAGAAATGGATTGATTGCTTATCAATTGTAGACTGTTTGTAAATCAATTCAATTGTACTGGATCATTTTCTAGGTTTAGATCTATCAATTCCATGTTCCTCAATTCTTCATCCAACCATCCCACTTTCAGGAATTTCTCCACATTTTGTTTAGTAATCCTCCAGATTAAGAAAGTATTGTAAAAGCAACACAGCATCACAATTCAGCCCACTGTGTTGTTATTTGTTCAAAAGCTACTTGTGTCTAATTCACTATCACTCAATAAAAATCAGTAAGTAATGAATCAGGATAGAATACCGCTTTATATTGAAATTGTAAGGTAGCCATTCCTCTATAGACTTAATCGCAGTCATAAATGCCATAATGCAAATGATATATCAGCAGTTGGCTGCGGAATTGGTCTACGAGTAATTGACAATCGGATCAGAAAAAAATGTCATATTTTGACTATAACACTACTCTATTGGCAATGAATTGTGAGCAGTCAGTTTCAACAATTACTAAGATATTATAATTTGAATGTTAACTAATAGGGGTAGATATAAGTATGTCCACATATACTTCAAATGTCAAGTATTGTTCATTTTCCCAGATCAATGGGTAAATATTCTATATCAACTTTGTTATCAGTTCTGCTTTCTCAGACAACTAATAAATTACAGATTGAAATCAGCAAATCAATACCAGCAGCAATCAAACTTCTACATGATAAACAAATTGTCCAATTGCAGGTGTCTGTTTTTCACACACATTTTTTTATTATTTTGTAATAATCCGAGTTTATTGAACAACACTTTGTAAATAGAATATGTTACAGGTACTTTATAGGATTCTGATACATGTACATTTCGTGGATTGTATGAACAAACAAATCATTGGCAATCGGTCCATCATCTACTGAATTCATTTGCCGTTCTTCCCCACATAATTACTGATATTACAGTATTACTGAAGTACGTAGAAGGTAAATTATCAGAGGCCCCACTCATAGAATCAAAAAAGTACATTTGGAAATGTACCATCACTTTGATTGTTCCAAACCTCACATCTATAGGCCCAAGCAGGCTAACACTGCATTCCAATGCTAACTTACATTTCTCTCCTGTCTTAACATGATATAGAGAGTTAGCTTCAAAAGTATTGAGTTCAGTATATATCTTTATCTGTTAAAATAGATCCTGAGATTGACAAATCAATTGAGGATAATATTATGATTCAATTCTCTTGGTGTTGATATCTCTGTAATTAGTGCAAAATTGTAACTGTGAAATAGATTTCTCTGAATATGATCCAGAAGTGGCAGATGGTGGTGATGGATGACATTGTAATTCTTTCTGTATATTACCGTCAAGCCATTCCTCATGGAAAATTGTTTCTACCTATGATATTCAAATTACTGGTTACTAGATCTCAGTCCGACCATATTCTATGAAATGGGATTGTTAATTCAAGCTCAATATAATAGTAACTGATTTGTTATTACATTGTTGAACGATGGTAAACCCTGCAATATTGGCTTTCAACCACATCATCAAGAGTATTTGCATAATGAATAGTGTTACCAATGGGTCGGGGTATCCCCCAAGTGGTCCGGGTTTGGACTGGAAAAACAGTTTGGTTCGGTTCCAGACCAGTCCACAAACCTGAACTGCTTTGTCTTGGCGGGGTTGTTACCCGGACCGGACATAAACCCGTGGTTTTTTGACCGCGTTCTACATACGGCAGAGCCTCATTTTTGCAAACTCGGAACATTGGAAAGAAAGTGGTTAGTTGGCGAAACTGTGGAACCAAACAAAAAATCGCGGGTTGGGTGCAGTCCCGTTTTTCGATGGGGTAAAACCCATTGCAATGGTTCCAGTTTGGTTCCAACCCGGACCCGGAACTGAAACGCGGATTTGGAACCGTTGCTAACACTAATAGTGACTCATCTCTCAAATGCATTATTAATGTCATCAAGTGATACATGGAATAATAACAATTATCATATACTAACTGTTCAAAGGAAAGAAGCAATATATAAAATAACATATTTCCTCTGAAATGGTTGAAGTGGTTGGATCAGTGGTTCCAGCATTACCATTGGTACTGTATATACTGGCTCGTGGGGTGCTTCCCAAACTCCCTGTTCCACAACAGGTTCATTATGCCAATAAGTCATATAATAATCATTCTAAAAGTATCTATGTTGGACCAAAATATTAACTCAATATCATGTAGTTGCAATCTGAAACTCCAAACAAAGCTAGGATAATGTTGAAGAGTAATGATCAACATTGGTACCTGTTCCTTATCATTCCAAATCATCATCGAAATTGTGGTATAATGTATCATATCCTCTATTTCAAGAAGCCTTAGATCATTAACCTCAACTACCTCTGTGGTATTTGTTTCTATAATAGAATCTATCAATGAAAAGCAAATCCTAATCTATACCAGCATTGGCAGTAGTAATACAATCAACCACTGCATGTATCTGTATCACTTTGTTATTTGTAGTCAATATGCAGATAACAACCAAGTGTTTTCCTTCAATTGGCTCTTTCAAGACTTCCACTTTGCTATTTGAAAAACACAATATTTCAAAAATATATCAACATAGTTATATTGGAAACTGTTCTGTTAACCAAAATTCCATTGTCCTTTAATTGACCTAATCTTTGTCAGCTATTCTAGACAATCCACCAGTCTTCCCAGTCATTTCTACTTTCACTGGTGCAACTAATATTCCATTTGTCCTTTTCCTTGCTGTATAATGTACCTCTCAGTTTGTAAACCCACCACATTATAAATACCTTCCATCCATATACCTTTGTGCTCTTTTGTTCACTGACAACATCATATTTCTTGTAGAGAGACTATAGAAGCCAGTTCAGTACCCCCAGCGATACATCAGCAGAAGCTATTGAAGAATCCATCATCCCAGGTGGAAATTATACTGAAGAGATGAAATCTACTGACACTTCAATTGTTGGTGCCTTTATTGCATGTAATTGTTGAATCTGATTGTCTCTCTAGTGGTAAGTTTCCACACATGAAAGTATTTTTAACAGAAGCTTTGTAAATTGGGAAGAATTCTGTATTAGTTCAGTAAAAGAAATATTAAGAGCATTATGTCATACTCAATCGGTCCAAGCAAGATTGGCAGTGACTACTTCAATGTCAGTATAACACTGTATAGTATTCAGCATAATTGCTTTAATTGCATGCATTTTTAGGTCTGTAATTGCTACTCATTTGGGACCCTCAAATGCAGCTTCCAGAAGTTGCAATAAATCTGTTGGCCAGTGGATGGTAAATGTACTGGGTTTATAAATAGTGAAGGAGTGTACATAGAGATACTTACCATAATCAGCAGATTGAATAGTTCGTGACTCATGGCTATTTGGTATGATGTAAGGTTACTATGAGATTGTCAACTGTAACTTGACAATGTACCACTGCAACTGTATATTGTCAGATTCCAAATGGTCTGTGGAGTTAAGTAATTTCAGTTCTGTAAACTCCCAGGGAGTAGCTGGCACAAGATATACTACTAACATCTATGTTTTTGACAACTACTAATGCTGAACCCTTACTTCTTGGCTGGACTCCCAGGCATTCCAGGTTATATAAGCAAAATGTGTTTGAAGCTGCTCCAAGGTCAGTTTTAAGGTCAGGAATTTTCAGTTGTGATCAATTTATCTCTTCCAAGTAACAATCTCTTGTTTCATTATAATACTGTTGCAATGGAGATTCAAACAGTGACTCATGAAGAGTTCAGCCGTCACCGTCTGTTACTGTATTCATTGTTAGGGGTGGTTATACCCCTACACATTACTCTTGGTAGTAGAGTACTGTTCAATCAGAAGCAGACCAATCTGGATCACAGTGAAACTGCTTTTAAATTGATTGAATCTGATTGGCTTCATCTGTAATCTTACAAATTGCCCAATGATGTCTCAGTCATGGAATGAGATGAGAGATATTGAAACTATGATGTCTATTTCTAATAACTACAGGACAATGAATTAGGCAGAGTTGCCAGTACCAACCATAATAATCAATGTCAGAAGGTGTTGTAGATCCTGAGAGCATACAAATGGATGGAGCCCTAATCAAATTTCATTTTGTTGGTACATCTGGTACCCATCTGACTGATGTTTCAACCTAGTCACCCTAAAAACATTCACACAGACAAGATTTTCCCTAGTCACAATTGTTAAACAAAGTAATAATCAACTCCAAGATTTGATTTGATATTTTCGTATACAGAATTAATCCCAATAATCCCTCTGCTTGCTTGGGTTACAATTGAGCAACATTAATCCAGAAAAGATTAAATAGTAGATTGCCCCCACAACACCTTCTATATGATTCTGCTAGTACTGTGGGGATATGGTTGCTACTGGCACTTACAGTTCAATGTCTACATTCTGATATAAACTCAGGCAATCTAGCAACATCACATTAGCTAATTAAAAAACTATTGCTTAGATGTTCAGAAGACATCAATTTACAAGAATGGATATAAGTTCAGACAGATATCAAAGTTGAGAAATCATCACAAATACTTGATCAAATAGAAGCAAACCACAACTGACATACAAGTTGCTGCTGAGTAAGTCCAACCAACAGAGAAAGAAGACTTGGGATAATACTTTTCTCTCAATAATTGGTAAAAGCAAGTTCAATATCAAATTGGTTGGTAGATTTATTCTAATCTACTGAGCCTGATTGAATCGAGGCAATATTAGAAACAAAATGTAACTGGCTATAGCCAGACTTGATAGAGTATATTAAGATATATGGTAAGACAGTTGCGATTATTTTCGAAATTGTTAGTTCCATTATTATGAACTGAAATCATTTGGAAAAATGAAAATGAAATCATCAAACAACAATAATCTCCCTTTATATCATATTCATCCAATGCTCCCAAAGTATTGTTAATACTCCATTCTCATATGAATTTTTAACTATACTTCTTCATAATGGCGATCAAACTCTGATTAATATACCGAAGCCATATTATTAATATCACAGCATATCAGATTGCATCCTTCTTCTAGAAGACTTTACAGCTACTACTTTTAACCATCATTTTAGTACTTTCACATCTCATAATGCCTACCGCATTATGTAAAAATATTTGTTACTGTCTAAAAGTATTACACTTCATCAGTTGTAGTCTTATACTGCGATAGTTGTGTATGGCAATACAGTTATCTATTTACTAAAAGATTAATCTTAGTTGTCTGATGACATAATTATTAGACACTGGGTTAGAGTATAGTATTTAGTTGGTTTCCGGACGGTCAGAGGATGGTCACACAATAATTCAATTCCAAATTGCCAGCCGTTCGTAAATATGTGTTGAAATGGTGTTGTAGTACCAGGCTGGATATTGCTTCCAATTGCAATTCTTTGCAATTTTCGATTGTATTTCTGCATCAATTGCACAACATTTGCAATGTAATAAAGAGCATTTGAATGTTGTACATATATGTACCCTTTGCCTTGCTGGGCCAATCTGGAACCATATAAAGTACATTTCAAAATATTTGAAATAGTGTTTTAGGATTTCCAGTTCAATCACATTCTGTAGTATCCACTTTTCTTAATTTTAGTTTATTGCATTTACTACTTAGCCATTAATATTTTAAACACAATCTATTGAAACAGCATAGGAGAGGAATAATTTCAGCAATATCCTGGTTGTCCCTGTAGTGGTGGCTAGTGTCATGGTGGAAGATCCTGACCATGGTTGAGTTTTATAGTAAATAACATAATTTTGCAGCAGTGGTATTCTACACCAGCATATAATCTTCTGTGTAAACAACTTGCTAACTATAGTTTTCAACAATAGTATGAAACCACTGACATATTGATATTAGGTTTTCAAGATCAGCTTTCTACTGTTACGGTTGTTTTAGTACATTCTGTTCTGGGTCTGCTGTTGGCTTAGAGTGGTAAACAGATTTATTGTGAAGATAGACTGTAATACATCTGTGCTACTTTTGATTTGAATTGAAAGGATATATAAATACTTACATAAGGTGCCTGGATGTAATACCCAGGCTGAATCACAGCTTATTCTGTTGATTGTGAAAATAGTTTCGTACATATTATACATTGTGACACAATATTGTATATGGACACACTTGGTAGTGCTTTACTATTTGGTTAGATGTAGATCACCAAAATGACACTTGAAGTTGCTAAGCTGCTATCTGGAGATATTGCAATAAATTGTAGTGACTGATGGTAATATAGCAGATAGTACAAGCATTGATAAATGATTGGAATCTATTATCAATGATTAGGATAATACAAACAGATAGTTTAGAGTAACTCCTATACATCCTGATCTATCCATATCAGATTTGCTTGTGCAATTGATATTTGGAAAGTATATTATACTACAGTAATTGATTATAAGTTTGTTAATATAGAGACTGCATTGTATATTCAGGTAAAATATTGATTGTTATTTGAAGTTTACTCTGGAATGGTACTGTGTACCAGATTGGTAGAGTAACTGCTGTTTTTGAAGTCTACAAGAATCGATTGAAATTGTATTAGTATATTCTAACAGTTAGATATCAATGCACAAAGCTTTCAAGTATCATGTTCAATACAGACAACAACACACTTGAATACCTGACTATGGTTTACATATGCCAATTGCAGTTGGTATGCTATGTGACAAATTGTGTTGTTGGTATTTCATTAATAGATTAACTGAACATTGAATAATGTGCAAGTTATAAACCTTGATAATTTGGTTTATTGCCTCAGGATGTTCAATGTTGTCCCAGTATCTTGCACATAACAGATATCATAGTCATATCAATTTGCTCGGAATACTGCTTGAGGTAATTCTGGTACCAAATTCGTATGTAGGTTAAATCGAATATTATAGAAGTGTCAAATTATGAATTATCTAATATAGATGAAGTTATTGTTTGCAAGATGTACCATCAATATTACATTCTTACACAGTACAATTATAGTCCACCAAATATAGTACATACTCACCATTGCTATCAATGTATCATTTGGATTGTCAAGTACTAACAATTATTCATTGAGCTAATTTATTACTATCTTCTTCTTGTAATATTAGAATATTCCATCATTGTCCAGTAATATTAGTGCTGTAATAAGTTATGTATCACAATGTTTCAGTTGTTATAGTCACTTTTGAACGGAAATAAGGTAAAGCTGATCATAATTGCATATCATTGTGTAGCAGGATAAACTGAATATCTATCCATTGGATTAATGAATGTATAAATAATTTCAGTTGATAAAGTTGAGTCATGAGCTACAGCATCTCACTGTCATGATAATTGTAAACAGACAGGTCTGAGTTTTACTGCTGGTGTACAATTTGACACATAGTGAATTGAATGATCATTAGCTTTACGCAGCTGGAGGTGGTGGAGGCTTTTGTAAATACCTTTATATCTGCTACTACTCTTCCTATAGCCACACAATATGCCTTTTATATTTGTTTTTTACAAATATCTTTCATTTGTTGTCATAATGATTAGACACTGTCTTTTATCTGAAAGACTTTGGTAAGTTTATCTGATGTGAACAGATATTTACAGCATTGCCAAGGTGTTCCCACTTATAATTGTTGAGATGATTTAATCCACCTGTACTTTGTATGAAACTGTCCAACATAGTAGGTAAGAGGTATGACTCTATTATATCAAGGTCTTTAGCAATATATTTGCTTCAGAAATATACACAGTGGAATCTTAGTACAAGCATTTTGACAGATTATTTAACCTTATGCTCATTAACTCCAGTACTATGTAATTGGTTTCTACTTCAATAGCCAGAGTGTACTGAGGTGTTTATCAGGCTAGAGTGAGTGAGAGTCCAACACACAGTGGCACATGCAGCACTATATATAATATTGTCATACCTGGTCGTACTACACAGAAGGCAATCTTGTATACTAACTGCTGGAAGAAGCAAAGTAATGGATAATGATCTACGATATATAGCTAATATACCAGCTCTTACAGTAGAGATTGTATATTAGATCTGTATATTTCTATTCACTGGTACTATTATTTGAAAATTTTCAGTTTAAGCTGCTCCTTGTGGAATTGTTGTTGAGAGATATCCATTGGTGGGAGATTTGACTTGGTCATCACTTAAAAAATGGTACCAGAAGATAGAGAGTAACACTAAACATCATGTTCTCATGAGAAGTTAACTTAATAAATAAAACTATCAGTAATAACATAAAACAATAGATGAAAATAGAAGGAGGAATATCTCATTCAGTATGATACAGAATATACCCAAATTGAAACTAGCTTATTGAAGTGTTGGATACTGATAATAGGTTGAAGCTTGCATGATGTTATTTATTTGGTAAGTAGTATTCCAAGTATAGTTATCAGCAACTGATATATCAATTTTGTTTAAACTATTGCCAAGGTAAATTCAATGGACAATGTAATAATGGGAACTTATACTGTAGACTCTTATTGCTTCTAGTGTGCAGATACTATTATGACTAGTTAATTTATTTTAGTCAATTCAAAATATGTGCCTGGCTAGTTTAACATGAATAGCACATGTATTGATATCAGTATTTGATATTAACAGTGTCACTAGTATAAATACCATATGTGTTACATGTAGTAATATAGTAGTAGACTGCATGCAGACAGTGAGTAAAGCTGACTCATTATCCACTTATTATGCTACTTTTTAGTATTAGGAATATCTTGATAGGATTAATTCAATCTGGCTGTTATTGATAAATTATGTACATTTAATGAAATTGCCAAAATTGTAAATTTCAATATATCTGAAGCTACTTATATATTAAGTAATATACATATCCATTTATTATTTATTTTAACAATTATACAGATCATTTGCATCAAAAATTTATGTAATAAATCATGTATGTTAAACAATCTATATTTGGTCCTGAGCAGTATATTGGAGATGGTACCTCAGTATCTATCCAGTTCAATATCACGCTGAATCATGGTACTCTTTAGCTCAAGTTATACAGCACTAACTGCATGAAATAAATTCTCTTTCCTATATACTAGTCCACATGGTAATGTAGATAAGAAGTTATTGAAAATAGATTGTTATAGTACAGAATGGTTATTTAGAGATATCACAGAGAGTTAAAATGTGCAGGTTATATGATTCTGATTATACTGCTAGTTTGTATAGTGTGCAGCTGATATACCACTGATTCCACAGCACTATCAATATATTCACTTTCAGTCATAGCTATTTGTATGGGTCAAGTAGCCATTATCAGGAGTTCTGGTAAATATAATCATTATCTGGTTCCTTGTCTTGTGCAAGGAAGCTAATTTGTACTGGATGGCTTATCATGCCAATTCTCCAAAGTTGCTATCAGTGGGTGATAGTTATTATTCAACTGATGATAGCTATACAATTATTTTGCAATTGCAATTTCTTGAGATCTTGGTATATAATATCTTATACTATATTGCACAGTATGACAATTGTAATACGTATGAGCTGTATGGTTTTCTATATAATGTATTTGGTTCAATATTACAATTCATATCAATTGGATGAAATATGTACACACTGCAATTTATATAGTAGATTTATTGTATACTAAATTCCCACCACTGTTATGTATAGATAACCATAGAAAATATACCATTCAGTGCAGCTTAAATGAATAATATACTAACTCTAATTGTGTCTAATATATTCATGTGAGAGTTATATTATTCATTTCAATAGAATTTTGTAAGTAGCTATTAGATTAATTGGTTGTCTATTGTGCAAATAAGAGCAATAATGGATTATATTCTATAACTACTAAATGGTATATTTCGTATTAATTGCACTTTGCTGAGTATTTAGTATAGTATCCAAAACATTTCACATCAGGTTACCATTATGGCTCATCAGACTGGAATTGGACATATTAATATTAATTGACCTGCTCAAAAAATCTCTGTATAATTTGTTTTGTAATTTGAAAGCATTATATATTTATATTATCAAATACAAAATCACCAGGTGATAGTCTTATATCCAATCCATATTTAATATATTATATTACCATAATACTACTGCTAAAGTTGGTATAGTCTATTATACAATATATTATTACCATCATAACCTACCTTGTATTGAAGTACCCTATACAAGAATATAATGAAAAAGATAAAACAATCTAAACCTTAAAGAAACCCCTATAATGTAGGCAAATAATTGAAATTATAAAAGATATCCAAATGTCATAGTTGAATGTAATAATGATTGCAAATGAAAAATTCAAAAGTAAAGTTTATCGGTTTCTAAACATGCTGATCTCAAATATATTAGGGAGTATCTTTTTAATAGTACAATAATTCTAAGTCTTTCAGTCTTGATATGTTATTGTTCTTGCATTGAGAACATTATACTGCAGATTAGGCAGTTGTTACGAGCTGGAAAATCTCAGTGAATTCAGTAATACACTATGTTCATTAGATGTTTCTCACTCAGTTTCACTTTCCAAAATATGGTAATGTACTTTGAACTGTTACCTCCCAGAAATGGAAAACTGACCATCAGCAGGTGTCACACATTGACCCAGAAAACCTGGCTGAAACACTCTGATCTAGGAATTACTTGGAGTTGACTACCAATTACGCTTTTCCTTTTACCATACTCTATATCGTCCTCTAGGTTTAGCATATCACCAACCTATATAGAAGAAATCTTGGTCCCTCTGTTCTTCTACTCCTTCAACTCCTTATCACCTGCAGCAGCATTTCCATTGTGCTCCTGATCACCCAGTACTGTTATACGTATTCTCTTCACATTTAAATTCTTAAGTTCAACATGTTTACCACTTGTTGACAGTTCTCAAGAGGATAATACCTCTACAGTAGTCTTTTTGTGATGCTTTTTACAATTGGGTGCTTAATTTTGATTGATTGTCTATCTCTCTTCACTGTACTTACCAATATCCTTAGGTGTATTCATTTATACTTTATAATGGTGGCAGTAATATTTGGCTGCTACTGCTGAAGTGTTCTTGGTTAGTAAAAAAAGTATTTTTGCCAATTCAGCTTCTAAATTGTAATTTGAAAGCATATGCAATAGAAATCTCTAAAGTTATCCTATGGGGATCTTGAGCACAAGAGAGAAAGAAAATGGTGTGTACCGAGGCAAATTGCACTGCAGGCTAAGGTGTATAGAGCTGTTTGCTATCAAGGAATTATCCTGAAATGAGCAGTGGAACCAGCAAGTGGGAATAATATTTTGTGACTGCTAAATACATATCTTGTATGAATTAAACAACCAGATACCAGTGGTTACATATGCACTCAAAATGTTTCTCTAATTATACAATGCAGGTCAAATGTATATGATACGTCTGTAGAAAATAGTGAAAGTTGGAAACAGAGTGACATAGCAGGTGTGATTTCTTGAAAAGCAGTATTTTGACATTGTATTTTCACTTTGACTAACTGATGGATCATGCAAATTGGTATATCTGCAGCTCAGAAAACTAAATAGCAGATCATTTAGATAATGTAAAATGAGTGTGGAGTGTACTGAGAGTCAACTTGAGTGGACATCTATCTTGAAGCAAAAATTACACAATTGCCATATAGAATACAAACCATAGCCATTAAGTGGTACAATTCGTTACTGGTTCTTTGCACTATAATAGTCAGTGTGGCAGATACTTGATCAAAATGGTACACATTTCTCACTAATCAATTTCTCAAAGTTCAGTTCTATCTTTTCAAGTTTTATCATATTGTCAGTTTGGTTCGTTGCTGGAAATGCAAATTGAGTTTGCTTTCGATTTTATACATCTACATGCTATGTCATCAGATGGATACCTCCTCTGTTGATATCAAAGAGTTGCAAAACCTTGTCCTGTGCACATATTTACTATGTAACTGAACTAATATTGCAATTGTAAACCTTTTAATAGTAGGGAGTAATTCATTTGTGACTGTTGTTTATTTTCACTATGATAATTCAAATAAGTGGAAATCCCACTTGGTCACTATTGCAAATCATTTCTGAATGTGAATTTAGCATTCTGGTATGACTTTGTAGATAAAGTGAACAATATTAGCCTAAAATTATTGTTTAGATCAAAATGATATACCTTGAAAATAAGTCCTACAATATAGCAGAGTTATTTGCCTCACTCAGTTGTAGAGTTAAATATTAGCTAAATATTATTGTAATTGCAGATTGGTACTTGAGAAAGCATGGTATTAACTGTGTATCCAATTATAATTGCCAATGTGGATATTGAATGTTCATTACAAACATATTAACTATCTTTGCTTGTCATAAGTATTTTAAATCATTTCAAACCCCACAATAGCTCACTATTTATGCTCCTTTTTCTGATATAACACCTGTTTCACTTTGTACACTACACTCCATCACTGTTGTTTGTCAAGATAACATCACATTACTATACAGTATTTTGCATCTATGATATTACCAGCAGGGATTGATAGTTCGAGACAAAAGCTGTTTATCTATTACACTTTTCAAATCTGTTGGACACCATCAGTAGCTGCATCATCATACTTCACATTATCTATATTTAAGTTGTACAGAAGAAAACATGCAAATTGGTCTTATACCTGCTGTAATAAAGCATCTCTGCTTCAGCAGCCCAGAGTCCTTCCATAGTGTGTAAAATGATTAGTTGCAAGATTATATGCACTAACACAATTGAAAATATTACAGATTGTAGCGATATATTACTTGCACAGTATATGTACGATGTATATAATGTTACCAATTTGGAAGTGGTTTGTACACAGAAAACACACTATCATTTGGTAATTTCTATGACTGTGTTATGGTGATTAGTTTATTAGTTAACAAATGGTAAATAAGATATAAGAATAGTACCCTTGTTAAAGATTTGCATCCAGCCATAATTGAACTATATTACCCATATCTTGTTGAACTCTCTTTGATATCGTAAAGCAGCTACAATACCCATGCAGTAGCTAATATTTCATTCTGTGTGTATTCAAGTCAATCATTATACCTGCTCTCAGCACCTAATTGAAAAGCCATTCTGAATTACTTGGAAAACATAGAACATTTTACCCATAGAAAACTATCTATTCCAATTATATTATGATTCTTTTGTATTACAAAATAGCCTAACATATTATAGCTGTTAGAATAATTACAATAATTATTAATCTACTACAGTCAAACATCTTTTCAAATACTTTGGCAGGTCTTGATAAATCCAGATTTGCAGTATAATTGGATGTCATATTTCTCCTCTTACTCCAGTGTACTTAGCCATCTACAACTCATATAATTCTTGTTACAATATTGCTTTCTCAAAATACAGATGCAACTATTACAATGTTATCAACTATTATTACAAATTCATTTTCAGTTAACTTGCAGTTCTATTATATTTAATAACCAACTGCTAACTATTACCAAGTTCAAAATTCAACTTATAGATTCATTCACCACAATAAGAACAATTTTAATTGATATTGAGAAAATGATATAATACATACTAGGATGTGAAATGTTATTATCTGGAGTGGAAAAAAGAGAAGAGTTGTATGATCTTAGTACTGAGCTCCATTCGAAGCTTCATGCGACAGCAATTTATCCATTGGAACTCTAGAGAAATTATTTCTACTAATATTAGATTTGGTATTTCTACTACTGTTACTTATATATACTACTGCTATCACCAATCATGCCAGTTAAAGATGTACATACACTGGGTGACAGTGCACCTACTCAGAAAAGCAATTCTGTTACAAGGAGTAACTTGCATGTTGAGATCAATCAATATATGGTCAGTGTTGTTTGCCAGTCCATCCATACCACAGATATTACACACATCGTGGCTAGTTGTCTACATAGTGCATTGGATAGTAAAATTGACTATATATCTATGAGGCCACTGTTATTAATGTCAAGTTATAATATTAGTAGATTTAATTCTCAATACCAATACTTCCGAAAAAATTAACAGCAATCTCGCTTAAATGTAATATGACAAATCAAAGTAATGATAGTTTATACTAGTTCAAGCAACAGTATTGAATAAGAAATAAACCATTAGTAGATTCTTCTGGACCATACTTCAGCTGTTTAGTGTAGTTTACACTGTCAAGTGACATATATATAGGCAATTTGCAAAAGTAGGCAATTTGATAGAAGTTAAATAAGTTATATATCTTAGTTTTATTTATATTTAGTCCGGTTGCATCATACTGACATTTCAAGTATTGATTATTACATTTATAATTCCTGCAATTAGAGTGTAATATTTGCCAATAGTAAATAATTATTCACTGTTTAATGTTGCGTATACTTATTACAACTCCATATCACCCCAATTGAATCAGACCTGGCAAGTCTCTGAGACTAATCTTGAATTCCTGCATGTTACCATTGACATACAGCAGCTATGATATAATTTGAGATATTGATAATATGCATGCTGTATTGTGACACATATCACACCATGAGATGTAGGAGAATTTGAATACTGAGTCTGCATCCTGCGAATAACACAAGTCTTACAAGGACTCATTAGGAATATTGCTCATGTTATATAATGATTGTGTCAATTATGATAGTGTGTAGTATAGTGATACTATCCACTTGTTTCAAAAGAGACTGAATTAATTTGTATGGTTTGATAGTATATCTACTTGAAAGAAGTACTGAATAGACTGTATTATTATACCTGAATATCATATTAGGCATAGAATATACCTTCTTGCTGGGATACAATTGTTGGAGTACCAGGAAAAATGACTTTGTGCAAGGTACAACATATTGAAAAGAAATTTCTGGGACTGTAATCAATAGTATATTAAACGCATGCCAATATATCACTTTGTGAAACTGCATGTTGACTAGGTAACTATGATATCAATATCAAGAATTAGTGGGAAGTGTGGATATGTTATGACATTGGGAGACATACGAATGGCATGGCACAAATAGGAAGCGGTGGGGAGATTATGTTGTATGATAAGCAAGTGATCTGGGGTATTGTAAGATATGATCATATGGCATCGTAGTTTAGATATGAGTGTAGTTGTTGGTTTGTATGATCATAGTTCAGTATTTGAATGGTATAGTGATGTATGACAGCGAGTTTTGGGGTAACAGAAAGGTTGTATATAAAGACAGATCTTTGGCATTGCAGGATGTCCATTTCATCTTGCTTTAATCATTCTCGGATGAATACAAGCATTAGACAACCATGAATGTTAGCATGATGCCATTTCCGTGTATCTGAATATGACCTGCCAGTGTGAGTTGACATTGTGATTTCACTCAGTTACTGATATCACATAAGTGGCACCTTACCTGTTGCACTTCAAAGAGTGTTACCAATACTCACTAGATGTCAAATGCACTTGTACCGAACATCTGGGTGTTAGTACTGTTCTAAACCTTGTTCATCTTCATATTAAGTTTACATAGCTCTGTTCTGTATTAGCATTCCAGTTTGAATTGATTGCATCATGGCCTCCTTACAATTTACATGACATGATATCTAATAGCACCAACTTTGATCACAATACATGGATGCTGAGTTATAACTATGATTGCAACCTACTAAGTATTCAATTTAATCTGGCTGGAATCCCATGTGTGATATCAGTACCATAAAATTTCAACCAGTTTGAAAGTACTATTGCCTACCTAGATATATGTGTGGAATCTCTTGAACACGGATTTTGGGTACAACTCAGCATCTCCACTTCTTAGAATTCATGCTGGACCAAAGCTGATGAGAAGGCAGGTGAACTATTGTTAACAATCCTGTATTTGTGTAATATGATACTCAATCTTTACAATTATATTAGGGTTGGCGCACTAACTGTGATCTGGCAGAACCTTCTAATTGTAAAGAATACAATTGCATAGAAGCAGCATCAACAGTTGGATGGGTAGCAGTAGAAGTCACAATAGCATAATCCATTGAAGTCTTTGAAATTGTACTAACACATCAATCACAAACACCTTCTGACATCAATTCATCAAGTTTGGGCTTGTAGATTTGCTTAATCAGCTGGAATATCAGGAGAAGAGGGCCTTGCTGCCTGAGTGTCTTGGCAGATGTTCAAAGACCCAGAAAATATCTCAAGATGGATGGTAATCAAGAACAATAAACTCAGACTCAAGGGACTGAGTGAATTCATCACAGAGAGCCATGAAGTTCTTTTCTGACATGAGAGCTCATCAGTACCCATGACAGTGGTGGAAGTATCATATATTGCGGAAATGATGGTGCAGTCACAAACGGTAATCATTGGATGCATGTCAAAACCATTTCCCCTGCTCAACTGTGACCATACAATGATGAACTACTCAATTTCTCAGTTGGAGTCATAATTCAACTGGACTCAACAATACCTGACCAGCGACCAGAACTTGTAGGGAGAATAAGAAGCACTGGCCCACATACCCGGAGATGCAAGACAATCAGATGATACCGTCAGGGCCCTCTGAGTACAGTTCATATATGCATTGACATTGGCAGCCTCAGTGGGATGGTCCACTCCCAAGAGTATAGCAGTTGAAGGACAGACATTTTTTCACTCCCTGGCCATGACAGGGACAGATCAAACTCAACAGATTGGCTGAAATGGCCAATTCTAGTGGGTAGATTGAAACAAACCAAGCTGATTTCCCATAAAACAGGCCAAAATGCAGTACACATTGAATTTCTTGTGGAGAGTAACCATCTGACAGATTTTGCCACTTGACCATGAGTATTGCACAACAGTGCTGGAAGAAATAGCAGCATTTCAACATCTCATAGATTCAACGATGGTGGCCCCTGACTAAGTACCAACTATTGAATGGATGTTGGGTGTGATAAAGCAAAGCAAATAGGAGTTTTGTCAGTATTATACTGAGTTCTAATATATACCCACTGACCATGCTTGGGATCGCTTGGCCTTTGAAACATACATACAATAGAACTATTGGAAGAATGTGAAGATATTCTTTAGTATACTGCCCTCCAAAAGAGGCTTTCTGCATTTGTCAACATTGGCCTAATGTGGGCCAATCACATTCTGCTACAACATGCAGAAAAGGCTTCAGTAACCGAGGTATTCATTGTGCTTACCACATCTCCCAAACCTAGCTTGGCCCCAAGGTACCCACTGACTACTTCGGATTGTCCCATTCCAGGGCTTACCATTCCTGCCCCAATTGATCTGAGTGTAGGAAGTAAGATGATCAATGCAGAGGAGAGGGTGAAGAGATTTGAGAATGGGAGATGATTGTACTGTAGTGGGTTTAACAACAGGGCAGTGGCATGTACAGCCACGAAGAGAGTATAATCGTGTTAAGCTACAGCAGTAGATGTAAAGCCTGGAAAGACAGGTGGGTACCCAATAGTATTGGAATGAGAGTATGTCAATCCGAGAAGGGTGTCTCTGTAGTTGATGGGAAAAGTTCGCATTTAAGCATTTTGCAATGTGTTGAATTATTATAGTTTTTAATTTGCACATTGGATGTTTTGGAAGAATCAATGGGAGGGAAACATTTAGTTATTACCTACATATTGATGATAACAGACCAGGTGATTCAAACATCTACATTGATATATTGGGGAGCAACTGGAATTGCTTTCATAAATATTGATTTTGTTCATAATCACCATCTTGGTCTTAACAGTAGTCACTCAAATGACAAGTTGAAGATATTGACTGGAGACTCTGAGATTGAGGTTATATTCTACATCATGCTGCAGTCACAACCATAGTATAGAATTCTCAGGAACATCTTCCAATATTTGTCACAAAGTTTGAACTTTACCCAATAGTTATTGAAATCCACTGGTCATACCGGTAATGGATGGGGTTGGGCAAGAGTGATGTTGGAAACATGAATGTAATATCAGATTTCAAATATTCTACTGGAAGTCCATATCAAGAAACCAATAATAATCCATGTGCTTTCCTAAGTCATCTACTGCATTGCTATTCAAGGAAAGCAGCATAGAGAGATGAACAGGAAATCCTCCATTATGAAACAGCCTTGCTTGTATACAGTTTGTCTGCCCCCCTTAAATCATTCCTCATGTTCTGATATACCATTCCAATCCTCATTCATAATCTTCCACAGTGTCTATAAAACACTTATAAACATAACAACACCATATCATTGGACATCCAACAACTCAAACGTCTTGCATGCCATACAACATAATCCCACCACCACTGCAACTCATTTTCACATGATGCCAATGCTGCTCAACATCTTCCACTTTCTGTGAGTCATGAAACAACTACATTCTGAATACCCTACTATCACTCATAAACCTGAGCTGTGAAAGTCCCAACGCATTGTCTTGATACAATTTTCATGATATACTGACAAGTTTCGATCACAGTTGGGTAGAACTCACTCTTGTCATATATCCAGTATAGTTTGAGCAGTCTCAGATACATCTCCCAATGAGGTTTGCTACCCACCTAAGGCTAGCTCTGAACCTCATACAAACTTCCTTCAACTGTCTCAAGGAGCTATCATCAAGTTCATTCTGTGCTGGTATTCAAGTTTGGCTGAGAACAGATGACTGACAGTGTTTAAGGTCATTGTTAACGATGTCATCAATGCTATTGAGGCTAAGGATCTGAAAGAATGACCAGCGGAGAATGAATGCTGGCAACAGTGGTACAAATTTCATTGACTGTGCAGTATGGTATTAGCTGACTGGTTACATCTCTATTTAATACGCAATAATGACAACATGTATGTCCCCAAAGACACAAGCCCGCCTGTGGAATAACTGTACTGAACCTCATTCCCTGACGGCGTCGGCCTGTAGAAATAAGTTGAAGAATTCACATCATAACTGATTTTTCGACTGTACTAATCATCTTCTGTATTGTGGGTACAGTTCGCAATCCAAACAGATGGACATTTAAGGTGTGTACTGAACTTAGCAGAATTAACACCAATAATACACAAAACTGATATGACATTCCGTTGTTAAGAAAAACATTGAATCTGTTCTCAGAAGCAGGCATTCATTCGATACCTGACATTCTCAGATCTTACAATTTGTTAATAGTGAAGGAATGAAATGAACAAAGGTTAGACTACCAAACAAGAGATGGTGAATTTGAAAACACAGAAATGCAATTTGAAACAATGAAAGTACTGGGAGATATTGAGGGATATATTAATAATACAATCTGCGAGGTGTGTAGTAACTTTGTCTCGACATATCTGAATGACATTGGTATATATAGTAACTGGCAGGAGAAATGTATTGGTTACATCAAATGGGTTTTGAAATTTCATTGCAGAGCTTGGTTAAATTTGAACAATGAACAATTCCCAATTGAATAGGGATACAGTAAAATGTTTGCATCTTGTTATATCAGCCCACTGCATTTAATTCGAACTGAATAAGGTCAATGCAGCTCAAACCTGGAGTAAGGAGAACCTGATACCCAACTTCTCCAAATGGAATTTAGGTATTACAGCAGCCTCCAGATGTGTTTAAAATCAAAAGGAGTATAAACTTGCGAGTGTCAAAATTGGAAGATAATTCGACCCGGAATGGGCAGTGCTTCCTGCATACAAAACTCATTCGTTTTTGGATATGTTGTATCAGATCATCATGGGAGAATTTGTGATAAGTTTATGAGTACATTGGAGTACCAGAGAGAACAATATCATTACCTGATACAGTTCCCAAACTAAAGCAGGAATGACACATGATCTTTGAGAGATGCCTGGACTCTTATGAATCATTGTTTGGTGGACTGTAGGCATTATGTGAGATGCTCCAGATGTACACAAGCATGGATTACCCTAAATGGCCAATTTGATGAATGCATTATAGTTGATTAATGGGTTCTCAATTATTCTATTCTAGCTTTCATCGTTTTCAATATTATATTTCTGGCATCACTACTTTAAGGAACCTGAGATACAGGTGACTGATTCTAAGATAAATTACAGATACACTGACACAATAACCTAACCAAGCAATCGATTGATAAAAATGAAACTTGATATACATCACAACAACCATTACTACCAGCTTCTCGGGATCGACAAAAGCTGGAATACCTGATTCATTCAAGGCCCAAAGAAACACAAGTTTGCTACTTCTCTTAATGCATAATTCATATGTAGGGAGTGGGTGAAATTGATTTCAATATTCTTGTTACTCAATCTGTGCTATCTCACTAAGGTGTGATGATATGTGAGATAGCTGCGCAGTAAAACAAAGTTTGAAAGGCAATATGATGTAATCAGGTGAACAAGGACAGTGCCACTAGGAAATGAGGAGTGTGAGATGGGTAGAACCAGGAAGAAAATGAAGGAACAGAAGATTATGGCAGAGTCTAGAATAAAATAAACGGGTGTGAAATCAGGCTAACTTCCAAAAATCAGGATGTAGGGCTGCTGATCTTGGGTGAGCAGTGGGCATCTGAGTGGAGGAGTGTCGACCAGTGATGTGGAACATGGAATCCAGTAGAGTGCTTCTAATCTAGGTCCACAAGTTCCAATGGGGATTGAGAAGTGGGTACAATTGCAGATGAGTATATATGGGAGCAGGGGAGTTTGGATAGAGGGGTATGGAGAAAGGTGTGAAATATAGAAGCACCAATCCAGGGTGAGGAGAGCTGATGGGAATTAAGGAGCAACTAGCAATTGGGAGGAGAACCTATGGGGGGGGTATGAAGATGCCCACAAATGTGTAGTTGATGGGAGCAGTATTTTCTACAGTAAAAGCTATTCCATGGAAGGGCAAAATTTACCTTGGTATTCATCTTGAGAAACATAACAGAAACCATTTTTGCTGTATTATATTTGAATAGCTAATAATGAATAGCTCTGGCTGCAAGCACCAAAGTCTGTGGAGAGGGAGGCTGAAAGAACTTCACTGTGGTAGGTGGGTGCCAAAAGCTATTGGCAGTGAAGAAATATTGATGGTAAACCAAATCCAGTACATCAATTTGGGCAACCCATAATGTTCTATTTGCGAAGATCTTAGTAAGATAGGTATCATCACCAATCAGTTTCTTAATTGAAATTGTTTGACCAGTCTCTGATTAAGAATTCAACTGGTCAATATGAAATGCAGTTTGACATGTCCATCTCTGAATCATTGTTAACTGGTATTTATGGTTAGTTTTGGACACGTATAGTTAGAGACATATTCAATATCGTAACTCAGATAGAGGTGCATTATACTTGACAAACCTCTATCAGTTGACTATCTTTATTGATTAATGTTGAAAGATGACCCAGTAGGCAATTGGTAAGCGGATGGTGAACTTACAGGAGCACTTCTCAATATCTGCAGACAATCTTGAGCTACAAATGCAAGTCTTTATGCTTTGTCAACCATCGAGTACTTTTCATTCTCAATTATTGGCCTAGAAGTGTTTGTACTCATGATTACCTCCATGAACCCTTTTGCTAGCTCAAAAATTACCCATTGTTAATGGGGAATATTGTGAGTCACTGGCCTGTGATTGAGAAACACTCTCACCTACCATTGACTTGGGTAGCAGAAGTCCCTGGGTAAGTGAAAGGTCAGACTCCCATATTTTGTTGAGAGTTAACTCATCATGTTTGAGCAATGGGGGAGCCACAACTAGAGCGGAATTTCAGGCAATTCAATGTGGGGGGCATGCAATTCCAGAGTTGGTAGGGCTTTGTTTCTTTGTGAGTTGTATAGATATTTTTCATCATGTTCTATCACAATGCTGCAGGCATAACAGCAGAGCCTACATTTTGTGATCAATAGTATTTTACTCGATGTGGGGCAACTAGATGAATGATTTTGTAATCTAACATTGGTCATCAGTGATCCGGCGACAGATATATTCACAATCCTACGTCATTACAGTTATACTACAGACGTGTGATATGTCTAACAAAGTCGTGGAAAGTACTGTTGGAAGTGAAATCTTTGAGGGGCTGGGATGATTGGCTTGCTTCTTGAATGCCAGTGCTAGTGGTCTCTGACAAAGTGTATTTTGATTCTTCAGTGAATAGTAGGTATCTCACTGTCCAGAAGTAGGTTATATATCACTGAAGTGAAGATACAAGTGAGGAAATATGGAGAGACGATCTATAAAAGGGTAAATACAGTATGTCGTGGAATAGAATAATGGGAAAACTGTGCAAGAGGGTGACACTATGCTGAGAAGGATGCGATATGAGGTGAGCTTGGAAAGTGTACAGATGAATTGTATCCAGCAGTGCAAATATTCATCAGCGTTGCCAATGTATTGTGGTGATTTCAAAAGTGTTTGGTGCACCGGAATCAATAGCTTCCTCCTGTTGAATATTACCACACATATCCATGTACACAATTGATTCAATATTTGCCATTTTGTGTGAATCAATATCATAACAATTGACGTAGATGAACCTGATGAACCCTAGAAGTTAACAAGATTGTATCATTCATGATCCATCTTGCCAAGCCATATTGTATACTCAGAAATTGATTGACTATAATGACCGCTGTATATTACTTATGCAGTGAAAATCATAATACCTCTAGTTTGAGGAATGGAGGTCACCATATGGTATAGAACTGTTTCTGTGTTTATAATCTGCACACCTTGGATAGTGTTGGGAGCTTGGGTGAGTAGCAACAGATGTGTTACAATGGTTTAAACTGAGATTGTAGTTGCCAGTGGATAAATATCAATCTCTGTAAACAGTATATCTGTTAGAAGGAAACTTTATTTTCAAAATATGTTGTTGTTTTAGCAGTCTGCAGCAATGATAGCAGTCGCTAAGGCAATATTGTATGCAGAACTTCACCTCCACTGGTCTGAATTTGCTGGATTCCCTCACCATACTAATGCAGTCATGATAAGAATATCAGACATGGGTATTCCAAAGGCGAGAATCAACATAGTTTAAGAATTGTAAGGTTGGATACAGATTAAGAGGTAATAAAATCAATTCTGGTTCTCAGCATAGCCAAGATCACTAGCAAATCAGTTTACAATAGCCACTCACATCCACAAGTCCAATAAAATCTGTTGCAGATGGCACATTACTCAATCACAAATGCATTATGAGTCTCACTGCTGCAATGATAACTTAATATACATCATGGGTTTGAAAGCTGTGTATGGGATAATATATATAAGCTTTGAGGCTTTATCTTAGAGTGGGCAGAAAAATGATTGCATGCAATGCTGTGGAATTGATGTTCAGGTATCCTTGAAGTTGTAGCCAGAATATAATGCAATGCCAGGGATTAAAGGCTCACCTTACATTGTCAGTTGCATATACTCTCTGAAGCTGCCCATTCTCAATCTGAGCATCCATAAACATTGGATCTTCTTGCATTCTTGGGATGTGAATGTTGATGGAAACTAGATTACATTGGTGCAAGATTTGTTATAAACTAAATTTTTCATGATAATGAGTGTTGAGGAGTTCAGGTTAGCAACTAGATGCACCAAGTCAAATTCTCTGTTCAATATTCTGCCTCTTTTGACTGTCCTAAGAGATATTACATTACATCCTGTATAGTATGATATGGAAGTTGGAGGTGAAAAGAGACAAGTTAGGCAGAATCTGAGGAAGTCCGAATTAAATGGCTTGTGAACTTGGACATCTGTGAGGATGTGCAGTATACAGTGTATGGAAGATTTGCTGGTCTTCTCCTGAGTTGCTGAGTTGAAACTGTATTTTGGGTTGCTCACTCACAAACAGCTAGACTATTGATTGACTCTGAACTACTAATGCCATTTCTGGATAGTAGAAATTTATATCTGAATATGTGATCTGGTTAATATCCAGTTGAACATCATTATAGATTGGCCAGGGCATTGCTGTTATCATTTAGTGTATGGTAGATACATTCCTCAAATGGATAGTCAAAATAGCGTGTCACAGTTAAAGCATTGTAGAGGCTTCCGTCACTTGCCAATCGAGTATACAGTTAGATGACTGCTGTGGCCAAACAGGATGAACTGCATGCACGTAATAGTAACTGGTGTGAAACATGAAAATTAGTGTATACTCGCTGCTATTGATGCAACAGCAGTCAGGAAGCAACTCATTATACTTTGGATGACATGAAATGAATCATTGAAGGCTGATATGAGGTAGAAACATGCACTTCAGTGGCTGATTTGTGGCTAAGCAGTGGGTCTGGAATGGAATCATATATTAATATTAAATTACAGGTTTTCAAAATTGGTATTATCAATAGAATATGCTTGCCGTGTCAAATTCAGGACTATTTTTCTTGACTGGCTGGTGGATTTGAGGTATGCCTGAATTTCAATCAGAGGTCAGAAAATGATTGGCTGCATATTGTTCGGTTGAGCCAAGAATACCAAACCTGCATCGCTGGACAAAACACCTTAATTTATAATACCGCAGATGGTGTAATGTACCTAGTGTAATTTGATTATGCTGTACTGGATCTGTCATATTGAAAGTGAAGAAGTATCAGGTATTCTCCTGTGCAAGTGTCAGAGATTGATACAACCATCTTGTTTGATTGAATTTCCAAATTCTTACAGGATCTCCAGTCTCTGATGCACCACACTGGAAAAAATGACATTATGTGACACATAACTCATAGACAAGCTGTTCGTGGCCCAGCAATTCATAGCATATCTGATATGTGGCAGTAAGAAGTCCTCTGGGCTTGTGCATAGATGTGGACAGTAATAAATTAATTGTACATGATTACGAGAAATGGTGCTAGGTCCCATGAGATGTGGGAGAGCCGGAGGCCTGATGCCTGGGGCGAGTTATTTTTGAAATGTGATGCTATAGAACATGTGAGAGACTGAGGAAAGATGCTTCTGGTGAAGTGTTGTCTACATATCGAACAGTGGATTGCGGGAGAGGCAGGATGGATGCCTCTCGTCAAGTCCTTGACACATATCAAGCTATGGATGGCGGGAGAGCCAGAACCAATGTTTCTGTTCCAGAATTTTCCACTTATTGAGATATGGATTACAGGTGACTCGGAGGCCTGTTGCTTGAGGCAACATTCATACAGATGAGGCCATGAAACGCAGGAGGGTTAGAGCTATACCACACTTGATGCCCTGTAGAAACCGTCCTTTCTGCTACTCTTCGTCATCTTCCTCCTCCTCATCAGACTCATCCGCTTCTTCATCCTCTTCTTTCTCGGCAACAATATATGCATTTCAGTTCCTGAGTGATTCCTCTGGCCGAGCATTGTTATTATAGGTTTGTATGACTCCTGTATGTTCCAGTGGTTTGGGCCAAAAACGATTGAACATGACAATGTTGATGGTATTATTGACATAGCAGTATCTGGTACCAGGGATGGGAATCTGGTGTGCAACTGCTGATATGCAGTATAAATTAACCACGACAAAGTCAGCCTGGTTCCAACAGAAAACTTTCGCAGAGAATCTAAGCAGCCGATTGGAAGGCAGCCAAACACCTTGGTTCTCAAGCTGCAGCTCCCACAACAGAACTACAAATCTTGTCTGTAGGCCATCATGCAGCCGTAGAATCCTTTCAAGCTGTGTCATTAGTAAGTCTTCTACATCACCGTTTGAAGGCTTATCTACAGGAACTACACGAAGTTATTTGGACGCTCAGACATGCGTAATGCTTTGACATCTGTGCTCCGCACCATATGGCCAGTGGAATCAGAACCGCCAAATGACGGGAAGTTGGTCACTGGAACATTGAGTGGGTTGAATTCGGTGGCAAGCAACCTGCCGATGGCTCACCTGGCAGTGGTGAGTAAATTAAGGTCATAAATATTGTATCAATATAGATATTCTAGGAGTGGAGAGTTGAACATTGGAAGATGATCGTTCTTGAGAAAGAAGCCCTTTCGTCTGTGAGATTGCAGCCTACAGACTCGGATATTTCCCTGGTCCTCGCATATGCTAATTGTGATATTCTCTGCTATTGTCCGTTGCTCACAGTTGCATTTGTTGACAACAATATGATCGTGTGGTTGATATAAGTGAAGTGCCTCCTGGATTTTGGGGTCCGGTGGCCTTCCTTAGCCAGCGGCCTGAAGAGAAAGAACCACATCTGTGGGACATGGATGTGCGAGTAGTCGTTGTGAATCTGCTGTTCATACTGAACATTGCTATTTGACCAGTGCTAACGGTCCATACACATCTTGGGATGGTTCATTTCCTGCGTTTCTGTGCTGTCTTTGACTAAGTGCCCAAAGCACTGAGTTGACCCCACATAATGCAGCATGAGGTGAATTCTAATGAAGTCGAAGCTGCTATGTTCATTTACAGTGGAATTCTACACTTTCTGTAGGCACTTTTTGTCCTCTTCCTTTTGGTGTTCCATTTCGGCATGGGATACACCTTCTCCACTTCTTACCCAATTTTTGTCCTTGATGGCACGTTTGGCCTTGAGTTACATTTTCACATCCCACAGGAGTGTCTGGGCAATGCTGTCTGTAGCCTTCGACATCCGGTAGGCTGTAACAACATTCTGGGTTGAATTGAATTCCTCCAAATTGCCCACTAGATAGTTGAGCGTCTCCATCGTGTGGGTTGGGTATTGTACCAGAAGACTCCAGTGAACAAGTAACCGGATACAGGTCAATGTTCTCCGGAAGGCTGGCAGGTGACAGGGCAGTGGGGTTATACAATGCCTTTGGCAACGCTGGGCAGATGATTTGACCGAAATTTGGCTTCTTTTTACCCCTCCACTGCACATTTGGCAGTGGGCTTTGCCACAGTGATAGAAATTGCCATTTGGAGTAGTGCCAGCCCAGATCTCATCAAGTACTATGGCTTTCGCATGGCATTGTAGGAAGCCCTCAATCCTGGTCATAATGTTATCAAATGTTCTGACGCATATAATGAGGAGGAAATCAGGCCTGTGCAGGTCGTATGCTTTGACACCTGGAAAATCCCACCAGATGCACTGGACCATCCTTACTCTCACGGACTCAACCAATTCTGTTACGTCTTTGGTGTCACAGGTATACTTCCGGGATCATTCAGGATCACTCGATAATCCAAATATGGATACTCGATCCAAAATCATGAGTTATCACTCCAATTTCCTTATTGAATCAACCTTCCGGATTTGTTCACCTATTGGTAATATTTCCATTACCCTACCTTCGTACCAATTGATCAATGACAGCAATCAAGCCGAGCACATATAGGATGTGTATCATCTTTAGATTGGTATTGGTCGTAGGATCTGTATTGTCAATGGTCATTGCTTATCGACAGGAAACCTTATTCATAGTCGCCGAACAAACGACTATTCTCTGATGTCCAATCATTTCTTCCTTATGAGATGATATGTCGTCAATATCAGAATACTATCGCATCACACGATATGCAGAGTCATATAGAATAGAAAGCCGATAATGGATAATGAATACATCCGAGCCCAGTCGACCGAATGGACTTATACGAATCAACCCTTAGTTCGACCACACTTTCTTGGTCTGGGCAAGTGGGACCTTGGATTCATATGTCCTGAGTGGCGCGGGATACTCTCCGTTCAATATATGGCAAAACAACTCAGTTGCAGAATACTGTATGTTTGGCTCCAATCAAGCGTAGACAAATTAGGGGTTCTGTCGTTTGCCGCAATCATTAAACCGTTATGTACCCGGTGGGTATATGAGAGGGCACTCTCACTGGCTCAGGGTGACAGGAACCTATTAGTTAATAATTGGCTTCAGATATGCTCGAAACTCTACGAGGTATTGCCGATAGCAATAGTGTCGCAATACAAGCTTGTTACCTTGATGACGTAGTTAGTACTCCTGGGAGTTAGAACTCGACCACCAATGGTAGAAGGCAAGGATGATAAGGCAGTTACGTATGTGAACTCCGAAACAGGCTTTGGCAGTCTTAGGATTGTTAAGGGTGTGGATCGTCTGATATATATCAGCGATACCGACATGGAGGAAGGACCTCGATAACATTCTATCGACAATACAATCTACCTCCAGATATATCCATGGATACCTATTGACCTTCTCGATCTGGAGATCAGGCCATAACTTTATTCCCATGTATTATCTATTAGTTCTGTGTTGAAGTCAAGGAGGTTACTTCTCGATTGGAGTCCGGAGTTGTACGTTCCTCTTCAGTTCTATATCACGGATAAATCTATCACTCTTTATATACTTGGTTATTCTTAGTGCCTTCGTCGAAGCAAGTCGTTAATCGGGATGACAGCATGACGATACTCTTGAGTTCGATAAACCAGCCCGATAACGTGGAGGTTTAAAGAATACTCTTGAGTCGGCACTACTCCTTCTGCTGAGGCGAAACTACTTTGCTGTTTCTTGGAAGACAGGTAGAAACTTGGAGTCTTCGCATTCTTGGATGAGTCAGTCCTCAAGTATAAGTGCCGGTTGTTAGGACGACACTCTAGCATCTGTTGGAAGTCCGAGAGTCATCACGATAGTGTCGTGGATCGGAGGATTCTTCTTTCAGGCTCTCATGGAGTCGTGTACATCAGCATACTGATATCTCAAAGACGAGACTCTTTAGTCGATACTATCTTTCGGAGGCAGGGGACGGAACAGTACCTTGTTACCTTGGGTGGTAATTCTTATACGCATCCTGAGTGAAGCCTTGTTCATCTTCTTCATTATAAGTCCGGAACTCATTAGGGGCTTTTATTGATTAGAACTTAGGGTGAATCTCCCGGTGTTACAAATTCCTTGCTAATCGTTATAAGCTGATGGCCACTAACAGATTTGGCATTCTGGTACTCCCGACATTTCTGTTTGAAGGCCGCTGAATTCCAGTGGTGGGATTCCATGTCTGGTGGATGAATAAGTAACCCCAGTTCGTCCTTCCAAGTTTGACACATAAGGCCAGCATCAAACTTCACGCCCATAAGGTTGGCATGCTCTATGTGATCTGCTAGCCATGACATGAGAATTGGCGAGCAACAGCATATCATGCTGTCAAACCAAGGCCACAGAGCTGCGGAATTGATAACTCCTTCATTGGGAAACCATGTGACTGGGTCCAGCACTCTCCTGGTGATATCACCCAATACCTGCTGGTTCATATCCCTCGGGCTCAGACATTGGAAGCTGAATTGCGATGAAATTTTGGCAGCACTGGGAGGAAGGCAAGCACAATGTGTGCAAGGTAACTATATTTCTTCTGCATAGAGGAATGGAGATTGCCAATGGTCAGGTAGATCAGTAAGGCTTTCTTGTCGCCGGAGAAGTCGGTGTGCTGTGTCTCATCCAATCCACAGATTAGTGGAACAATTGTCGCCCACAGGGGAAGTCTCTCCTGCGCCTCCCACCACTAGTCTGCCCGAATCATCTAGGAATACACTTGATCACCCTCCACCTCTACGCACTGGGTTAGTCAATAGACCATGTGTCATTCTGTCAGCGGAGGCACAGGAGGTACCAAGCACAATTCACCAGGTCTCGAAAGTATAAAAACCTCCCACCGTTTCGTGTGCAGATGGAGGCTTGCTTCCATTTCGGAAGCTGCTTAACCATCGCGTAGATTTCATTGAACATTGTCCGTGTGTAGGTGTATGAACAGTGCTCGGGAATCTTACGTCCTCCCTCTTTCAAGTGGCAATCAATTTGAAACTTGGGATAGTGGGCTTGGATGAAGCTGATGGACTGTTTGAAGTCTTCGGCACAATCTAAGTGTTGCCTATGGTTATTGATGAAATCTTGGAACGCCTTGTCGTCAGGATCATCAAGGACCGTTGTCCCAGACCTGTGATGTACCACCATTCCCGGATCTTCCTTGTCCATCTGAGTTTCCCCAGGGTCAGCCTCCTGTGTATTCGATTGCTGGGTTGGAGGATAGGGTTGGGGGACGTGTTGGTGGTGGCCATCGCCATTGAAGCTGGTTTGCTCTGGAACATGATCCAGTGCAGGGGCGGCAATACTGCCATCCGGTTGGTGGTATCTGTATGGCTTGACCAATGCGGTGAGTACAGTCGTCGATGCGGCAGGTGGTTATGTCGATGGCCAGTCGGTTCGAGAGGCTGACCCTCATGGCTGATTGCCAGATGGTGTTTAAGGTTATCCCGCTGGACAAACATCCTCATGTACTCAGGATATGGCGATTTGAGTGCGTCTAGGGCGCTTATCCATGGTCTGCATGCTGGCGGCATGGCTCCACGTGTGCCAAATGGTTAGAGGGTGTTTGTGGTTCGTTGGATGAATTCACTTACCAAGTTGCCTATTCCTGCCCAACGAAAGATAACGAACGGGTCAATGGCAGTGCGTGAGATGAAGTGATTATGGGAAGAGCGCTAGAGATCTGTCCGAAGGTCAGAGAGTGCATTGAATAATGGCATGCTTGGACCAAGAAGAGTCATCTTGTCGATCATTTTATCCTTGGTGTATATAAAGTTTGACAATGCATAGAAGGTTTGACAATGCATATGAAGTTTGATGATGCATATAAAGTATGACAATGCATGTAACGTTTGACAATGCTTCAAAAGTTTGACCATTGACTAGAACCTGCTGGATGGGATAGGTCAAGCACATGGTGAATGTCGACGGCTTGCCATTGTTGGCTATTGGTATGAGTGGCAAATCTGCATGTGAGGTCACATGCCTGGCAGACCGAAGTCGGTTGGTTCTCAACCTTCTATTTGTCCAGAGAATGTTGGTGACTGTCAACTGTCAAGAGTCTGAAGGATCACCAAAGGCCTTTTCTCCTCTGCTGGAAGCACATAAACCAATGAATTGGCTTTTCTTATCAACATTTCCTTCAGAGATGCCAGTTCTGGCGGGTTTCATCATTCCACTGGCGATAGGGATTTGCTATACCAACAGAAGTTGTAAAGTTCATAGGAAATTCTCTGAGATCAACTTTACTATCCATCTGCCCATGCTCGCGGCTGATAGGTAGTGTATATAACTAACATCTCTAGCCATTGCACCCATTTGTCCATCATCCTGAGAATTCATGCCCTCAACATTCACACCACCAATGACTGATGTTTCAACGGGACCGATTCTACCTCTTCCCTACCGATGCCACACCCAAACCTCCCACTGCGGATCCGGGAGCTACTGATCTCAACCCATCAATGTGATCATACTCACTACTGAATTGTAGTCACAATCACATTAGGCGTTACCAATGCACATTGCATTGATGCAGCCTATTGATCATGCGGTCACTGACTGATAAACCAGACTAACGGAACCCCAAGCACACTGGAGGCCACCGGTCAAAGAAGCACAATGAGCATACACACACTGGCAGGTCTGCCATGGACAAGCCAGGGTTGGCCAAGGTCGAAACTGGTGGATTGATCTATCTCCGGATGTCAAAACCACTTAAGGCAATTACTATCATCGATGATACTGAGAGCAACACAGAGCAGGGGAAGGAGTTGCAGCAGCAGCCGATGGACTAACAGCCGGTGGTGGAGACAGACGAGGCGGAGGATGACATGGACAAGGATGACAATCATGATGAGGACAATTGTATGCCCTACATCAACCGGCAGACAGTGGATGGTGACTCAGTTGGTAGTATCGCACATCTAGATGGAAATACCTGACTGCCGGAAAGGGATTCTGGTGTCTGGGAATAGGCAATCTGCACATCATGCTGCCGGCTACGGCAGAAGCCATCCTTGGTGTTGACAAAGAATGTTTGAAAACTTGTTTACAGTACATTCCAGAAAGATGGTACAATACCAGGGCACTATCGATTGTCACCACTACTGAGGGCACTGAACGGTTCAACCAAGATATAACAGAGACTCTGCATAGGTTCTTACAACCTTCCAGCAACTTGGTGCCATAGCCCTGATCAACTCTAAAGCACCTACTTGGGAAGACCTCAATAACATGGTCTCGCTTAGGTGTGGAGCAGATCGCATCTAGTGGACAATGCAGACACTGGGTCACCGGTGGTGGGAAAATCCCGAATAGCAAATGGCACTTTGGAACCATGATCTTTCGGATTATACAGATGGTGACAACAGCAATGGCAATTCAATCTGCTGTGGGCAACATAAGGGAGCCAACAGCTGTACAGGAAATGAACTTATTTGTCCAGATCGATGCAGCATAGATGACCACAATCCATCCGAGGACATTGAGACTGGAGCCCTCGAGTGGATGCCCAGGTGCTCTCGAAAACAGCTTGCAACCGAACATGTAAGTCCTCTACCTGGAATACAGCCCATGCAATGCAACTGACCATCTAGACAACAACACAACGCACACTCCCAACCATGAAAGTCACATCATCATCGCTTGTAGGTTGCAGGCAGTCTGCAGCTGTGACTGCACAATGAGATGCAACCTGGAGGTGCACCAAGGACAGATTTCGAGAGCTGCAGTGCCAGAAAGATGGAACAACAATGCAACATCCCCTAGGGTCGGCAGACTTTGGGATGGTGACAGAGGTAGTTGATTTTGGATTTGGCATATATGCCAAGTTGCGTGGTGGGTGAAAGCAAGAAGCCAAAAAATGATGTGGCGAATGCTTGCATGGTCATTGTCAGGACGATGCTGTCTGGTGGGCTCGGATGTACATCTTTATGGAGTGGGCCGACAAGAGCCTGCAGAAAGGAAGTGGACCGATATCACTCCCAGGCCAACCACACAGAAACGCATCAACTCCAGACCTGCCATACAACTGGGACCCTCTGCACAACTGGGACCCCCTGGTTAACCGGGATACTCTGCACAACTGGGGCCCTCTGGAGAACTGTGACCCTCTGGATGACCGGAACAATTGAATCCTGACTAGTCCATTTGAACTCATGTGGTCGAACCTACTCAGGCAGTGGATCCTACTTCTGTGGCCAATCATACTCCTGCAGCCAGTCCCACTCCAGCGGTCTATTCTACTCACGCAGCTGATCCCACTCCTGGGGTTTGCCCTGGGATCATAGCAAGTCCTCCAGTTCACCCTTCTCTGGTTCGCCCATATCTAGTTCGCCCTCCTCCCATCGCGGACACCCTGCCTGCATTGTGTGGTGGTGTATCGCATCGTTTGAATGTTCACAACCCACTGGCAAAAAGGGTGGCACAATGTTAGCCAATCTGGCACCACCACGCAATCTATGTCGCCAACTGTCTCAGATACTGCAACCATGATGAGAATACAATATGGATTCTGGACTTCCATTGCTCACATTGCACTATTCTGGGGTGGATAGTGCAGAATGTGTGTCTATTGGGCCGGCGTAAGGCATCGCACATAGGCCGATTATACAAGTCTGGTGAGCTTTCACAGTTCTTGCGTCTGGAGAGAATGGCTATCATTGAGCAGAATGACATCAGCAATGACCCTCGTTTCCGTCAGAAACACCCGGGTGTTCCGGAAGGCTCTGACGGCTCTGACGGAACCTCGTACCCTCTGACAGAGAATTACACGCTACACGTCGCATTGCACACCTACCTCCTTTACTTTTTGGTGACGTATACGCACCATCAGAACGACACGTGTGTTACACTCTTCGCAGTGGCTGCAGTTATGCTGAAGCCGTTTTACACAACGCCTGGCGATGTTTATGCCTTTCTCCGGCCGCCGCTTCTTTGGGAATGCTGCTGCTGCGCCTGGAAATCATAG